>ERZ773013.529-NODE-529-length-23948-cov-3.194785_pt1 | contig 23948 bp, 17 predicted proteins | sample MGYA00511670_ERZ773013 | MGnify/ENA primary metagenome ERZ773013 (study PRJEB29015, sample SAMEA2738120) | human oral metagenome | biome: human oral; feature: human-associated habitat; material: saliva | place: China | collected 2257 ... | reverse complement strand
GTACTAGCCGGTGAGTCTACCTTATCAGCCGTTGCGCCTATAGCATCAACCGCTACATCAGGCTTATCACCGGGCTGACCACTCATCACGTCAGCTAATTCTTGGTCGTTCAAGCCGATATCACCGAAGTAGTCCCATACGTTGGTGTAGCTGTTGGCTGATTGATCGCCTTGATTGCTGTTTTGGTTGAACTCTGGGTTTGTCGCCATTGCTATTGTCCTCTTTTTATCTGATTACATTCATCTAGCTTAAGCTTAGCACCGGCTTATCAAGCTTGTCAATACAGACACGTGTTGATTGGCACCCATCCACCGATACCTCACCAGCTAAGTAAAGGTAAAGATTCCCCGCATTATCTACGCTACAGACATCCATTGCAAAGTAATCTCGATCTGCTCGGTAACCAGTTCACCTACACCTTCTCTATTGCTCATAGGTAAGTAGCTTGCGCCATTTTTTCAACGCACTATATCCACCGCTATCATCAATCTGCTTGATCATTTGGTCTACCACTAGCGTCTTCATGTGATACTCCCTAGCGCTTTGCTTGCTACCATCAGTGATACCTAGGATACTTTTTACCTTTGCATCATAGTAGGCTGTTACCTCGTAGGCCTTTTGGAGTTCCAATAGGACTTCATCCTTTTGCGCATCATCAAGCTGATGTTGCTTACGGTATTCATTGACCTTAGCCAGCTGTTTGCCCCATTTAATCTCCTCCTTGCGGAAGTAATATAGAGCGTTTACACCAATGGTTTTAAAATCCGGTAATAGAATCGGCAATTCATTATCCCCCAGTCTGCGGCTAGAAAACATATCTAATATTACCGCTATATCCCGCAGCTCGCTAGGGTAATCAGAGCCAGCCCTGGCGTCAGCGCCAGTAGACTCACCACCATCTCTATCCATAATCCTTGGCATAGTGACCGCAATCACCCCGTCAACCATATAACGCACAGCTTCTAGGTTTTCTACGATATGCCGCTGTGATATGTCGTTGGCTAGCTGGACGTATCGCTTGGGAGTGACTGCACCGCTATCTTGCACCATCTTGTCATATCTGCGGTACTTTTTGTCCGGATCGGAAGGTATCTTGCCATACTGAAGTCTTATTGCTTCCTGTAGACCAAGGTCAATGATCATCGCCTCCACCGCCTGCCTGACATGAGCATGTTTTTCATCATCGCCGGACGCAGGCCCTATCTCGATTTTCTCATCCGCAATCCGCATATACTTCTCCGGGATTATCACTCCGCTTTTTGCAACCATCTCGTCGTAGTCGCTATGTTGGCCTGGCTCGGATGGAATATAGCCTTGATTCTTCACCACATCTTGGATGTCGACATCACTAAACACATCTTCTGCGCACAACCTAGCGCAGTTATACCTCTCCTCGTCAGACATAATCGCTCGAGACTTCTGCCTCTGGACCCTCTCAAGTTGATCAATTGTGTACTCATCAGGCTTATACTCAAGCAACTTGCCCAGATCTGAAGCGCTGTTCACGCTAAGTACTTGCTCTGCGATTTCGGGATCGGTAATAGCTCCATAGCTATAGCGATTCTTCAGTTTGATTTGATCGTAGTTCATGCAACCGAAGAGGGCTCTTTTGGCTTGTAGCCCCCCGAGAGACCAACCCGGGTTATCATAGAAATCCTTCACGTATCCAATACGCCTCTCCTGACCTTCTAGACGCCTGTTGGCAATACCACTATCCCCTCTGACTCCTTTGCTGCTGATGCGTCGCCTGCAAAGCATCTCAAGACCCTTGGAAGCTACTGCAGCTACTCTGCCCCGCTCTTCTCTCCACCATTTCTGATTAGCTAACTCTTCGTTCAGCGGATCAATACCGATACATGACCGCTTGTCCCACCAATACGCCTCAACAACATCCTCCAGTCGTCGTTCACGACGACCTTCTCCGACCGCCTTCCGCACCACATCCCTATTTAATCCCTGTCGCACGAATGGATTATGTTTGTCGTATTCGGATGGCTCAAGGTCGGCTAGCTCCAGCGTAGTGGACTCAGAGTCTAAAACTACCGATCCCGGCACAGTACCCCCTCGAGTTTCTTTGGCAGACTTTACGACCTTATCTACGGCAACCCCAGCAACGGCTAATCCTTTAGCTTGCCTGGAAGAGGTGGCCGTATCCTGCTCTGAGCGCTCTGGCGCAGCCTCTTTCTCTTCCTTGCTTAGTATAGACCAATCGTTAACGTCTAGATCATGCAAAAAGCTACCACCAGGCGATTGAAAGTCGCTATCCTGATTTTGGAAGTTATTTTTATTGTTTCTCATAAGATCTAACCCGATGCGATCCCTTCCGGCATTCTGTAGTCATGCCCAAAAATCTATGCCTGTAATCTAACGCAATATTACGTTTATGTCAATCCACTTATCTTATCCTCCTAGTCAGGATATGAGCTTTATCGATACAAACACACACTCCGCCACGATAGTCATATATAATGGCTAGCGATGAATTACTATGACGTCTCTATGGTTGGCAACGTGGGCAAGTACCGTGATGTACTCACCTATCAGCACCCGGACCGCCTGGATACCGGTACTTTGGTTGATGTACCGGTGGGTCAGCGGACTTCACTCGGCGTGGTCACCAGACGCATTACTAAGCCCGACTTTGTCTGCAAGGATATCAGCCGGGTCGCAATAGAGCGCCCCCTACCGAGCCAACTAGTCCAGCTGCACCACTGGATGGTCGATTATTACGCTACTAGCTCGGGCGACTGTTGGCAGAGCATCTTACCCGCCAAGGTCACTACTGCGCCCCGAGCCAAGACACTTCCTCCGACGATCAAGCCACCCCGGCCATCCGGCGATGACTGTACACATTATTTACTCAACACCTGTCAGCGCTCTGCCCTGACTCGGATTCGAGCTGAGCAGTCCGGCGCTATCTTACTCCATGGCATCACCGGCAGTGGCAAGACCGAGGTATATAAAGAGCTAGCTAGTGACGTATTGAACGGCGGTCGATCGGTCATCATGCTCGTTCCCGAGATCTCACTGACCGCCCAATTAGTCGGCGAGTTCCAACGACGCTTCCCCGGACAAGTGATAGTTACTCACTCCGCCATGACTACCAGCCAGCGTAACCTAGTTTGGCGAAATATTTTATTCAGCACCAGGCCCCTGGTAGTTATCGGTCCTCGCTCAGCTCTCTTCATGCCCGTGGCTGAGCTAGGGCTAGTCATTGTCGACGAGTGTCACGAGCCATCCTACCACCAAGACCAATCGCCTCGCTACAGCACCGTCACAGTCGCCTCTAAGCTAGCTCAGCTGGCTAAATGTCGACTACTCCTCGGCTCTGCTACCCCCTCCGTCAGCGACTACTATCTGGCGGAGCATCTACATCGTCCCATCGTCATCATGGACCAATTAGCTAAGTCGGATGCCATCCGTCCTACTACTAGGATAGTTGATCTGACCAAGCTGGATAATTTTCGCTCCGAGAGCGACCTCTTCACCATTCCACTCCTCACGGCAATACGCCAAGCACTCAGCCAACACCGCCAGATCCTCCTCTTTCATAATCGGCGAGGTACAGCCGGACTCACTCTCTGTCAGAATTGTGGCTGGACCGCTCTCTGTCCGAATTGCTTCACTCCGCTCACCCTACACCACGACAAGTATCAGCTAGTCTGTCACATCTGTGGACACCATCAGCAGCCACCCCTGACTTGCCCCGACTGCCATCAGCCTGATATCACCTACAAGGGCATCGGTACTAAGCGGATTGAGGAGGAAGTAAAGCGACTCTTCCCGACCGCCAAGCTACGACGTTTTGACGGCGACACGTTAAGAGGTGAAGCCGTCCAGGATGTCTACCACGAGCTCAGAGATGGCACAACCGATATCATCATCGGGACTCAGACCATTGCCAAGGGGCTTGATTTACCTCACCTTGCCGTGGTCGGCATAGTCCAGGCCGATGCCGGGCTCAGCCTACCCGACTTCAGCGCCAGTGAACGGACTTTTCAGCTGATCGCCCAGGCTTGTGGACGGGTGGGTAGGGGCAACCAAGCCACCACCGCCATCATTCAGACCTATCAGCCCCAAGCGCCAGCTGTTCGCTATGGCGCCAGCCAAGATTACGCTAAGTTTTACAAAGAGGAGCTAGCTCGGCGTCAGCAGGGTCACTTCCCGCCCTTTAGTTACCTACTGCAGATTACTTGCAGCTACAAGACCGAGCGCGGCGCCACCACAGCCATTAGCCGCTTAGCAAGTAAATTACGTCAGCGTCTGCCAGCCAGCGCTAAACTACTCGGACCGTCGCCCGCCTGGCACGAGCGGACTCGCAGCGGTTATCGCTGGCAAATCGTAGTCAGATCCGGTAAACGACACATCCTGGTTGATATTGCTAAGCAGATCAAGTCCGACGGTGGTAAGTGGCAAGTCAGGCTAGATCCGGTCAGTCTACTCTAGCCCCGCACCGCCCCGTCGTCACCCTGGACGACAGACCGCCCCGGCATCAATTCATCATCTGATATAATACCTCTATGAGTTCTAGCTTCACCCACAAAAATATCATCACCCTACCAAACGACCACTTACGCCAGCGCTCTCGACGTATCACCCAAATTGATGCCGATACTCGTCAGATTGTCAGCGACATGATCGCCGCCACTCTAGACTGGGAAGCTCACCGCCCTAACGAGGTCGCCGTCGCCCTGGCTGCCGTCCAGATAGATAAGCCAGTCCGGATCGTTATCATCCGAGCCGACTTCGACAATAAAGAGAACAAAAACTTTCAGGTACTAATCAATCCTGAGATCACTAAGTATGAAGGTGAGATCATCACCGACTACGAAGGTTGCCTGTCGGTCAAAGATGTCTACGGCAAGGTGCCTCGCTATAGCAAGATACGGGGGCGAGCCATTGATATTAACGGCAATCGGATCAAGATCAAGTCGACCGACCCTTTCCTGTCACGAGTCTTACAGCACGAGGTCGATCACACTAACGGCATATGTTTCGTCGACCATATCGCCCACGACCAAGACGCCTTCTCAGTCCTCACTAAATCAGGCGACTTGGTAGCTTGTCCTTACAGCAAGGTGATTAACTCCGGCATCATTGCCGACGATGAAGATAATCGAGCGCTCCGCTGATGATCCGAGTAATTTTCTTCGGCACAGACAAGATCAGCACCCCCACCCTCCGAGCCCTAATCGCTAGCCCTAAGTACGAAGTGGTCGCAGTGGTCACTAAGCCGGATGCCACTCGAGGGCGTGGACACAAAATGTATTCACCCGAGGTAGCTCGGCTGGCTCACGAGCATGATATCACTTGTCTGCAGCCGACTAAGCTCAGTCAGACCATAGACCAGCTAGCTAAGTTCCAGCCTGATATCGGAGCGCTGGTCGCCTACGGTAAAATCGTCCCCCAGCGGATCATTGACCTTTTTCCTCATGGCATCATCAACTTTCACCCCTCGATGCTCCCCGTCTACCGCGGTCCATCACCGATTGAGACAGCCATCATGCACGGCGATAAATTAACCGGGCTTAGCCTGATGAAGCTCAGTGCCAAAATGGACGCCGGCGATATTTTTTATCAAGAGCCCGCCACTATCGCTCCCGACGAGACCGCTCGCCAGCTATACGATCGCTTCGCTAAGCGTGGCGCCGAACTAATGGTAGATAAGCTGGATCAGATCGCCCAGGGCAAGCTAACCGGAGTATCCCAAGACGATAATCTCGCCGTTTATTGCCACATGATTACCCCTGAGATGGGGCGACTCGACCCCCACACTATGACCGCCCGTGAGTGCTATGATCGCCTGCGAGCCTTTGACGGCTGGCCAAAATGCCATTTGGACCTAGCCGGCGCCGACGTGATCGTCACCAAGCTCAAAGCCCTTGACCGGTTCCAGGGGGATAACTGGCGAGACATCATACCCTGCCAAGGTGACTCTGCGCTACAGGTGATTGAACTGATCTCACCCAAGTCGGGTCGGCGCATGTCGGTTACCGACTTCTTAAACGGACAGCGCCAGTCTTAGCTCCAAGCTAATCACACCAGGTTCTTAGAAATCTACCGGCGAAGCCGACGACGCATCACTGTCGGCGTACTACAGCTACAAGTCAATAATCTCCACTCGATGCCCGATCGCCTTGATAAACTTGATCGTGTCCGACCAAACGACCGGTGTTTTGACGCAAACATGGCGCAAACTTTGGCGCAAAGTGCTATAATAAGCCTATGAGCTATCAGCCGATATTCAAGGTCTCCGACCGGATTCGTCGTCATCTGCAAGATATCGAGCGACTGCGCAGTACCATCACTAGCGGTCATATCCTGCCGGCAGTTGAGGCGTCAGTACGCCATCGAGCCAGTGTCGAATCAGTCCATAGTTCTACCTCGATTGAAGGCAACCCGCTTGATATCAACCAGATCAGAGCAGTCATCTCCTCCGACCGAGTCTTGACCAAGCAAGAGTATGCCGAGATTGAAGTATATAATTACAAGCAAGCCCTCGACTACATAGACCGACGGCGGCGAAGTGACGGAGATATTACTCTAGATGACATACTCAGGCTTCATCAGATCATCACCGACCAATTACTAGACAGCACTCGTAGTGGTAAAATTCGTCGTAGACTGGTCTATATTGAAGATGAGCAACATCAGATCATCTACACCGCCGTCGATGCACCCCGAGTAAAGAATGAATTAATAGATTTACTGAGCTGGATCAAAGATAATCAGTTCGTCCTCCACCCTATTATTATCGGGGCGATCATTCACTTCCACCTAGCTGCCATCCACCCCTTCAGCGACGGCAATGGGCGTACCGCCAGAGCTGCTACCGCTCTTTATCTAGCACTCGCCCACTATGACAATGATGGCGCCCTGACTCTTGATACTTACTACGCCAGCGATCAACCGAGCTACTACGCCATTCTCCGACGCCTCAACGGAGAGAACTACGCCAGCTCTCAACAAGCCGACCTGACACCCTGGTTAGAATACTTCGCTGAAGGGTATCTGACTTCACTCCGTGTACTAGATGCTGAGATTCGCTTGCTCAGCCTCGCTACACTCACCGATAAACCAGCCCTTGACCGCAACGATCAAGATATTATCAGCTACGTAGCTAAGTTTGGCTCGCTGAATATAAGTGAGGCAGAAAGTATCTTGCCCGAGCTAAGTCGTCGCACCATCCAACACCGCCTCAAGCGCCTAGTCGACCAGGGCTATCTCGACCTTGTCGGCGCCACTCACGAGGCTAAATACGTATTGCATCAGTCAGACTAGCGGACGATAGTTAGCTCAGCCTCATCTGTCGCTATCGCCACTAGCGCAGGTATCGGTAGCGGCGGCAGTGTCGTTACTGGCTTCATCGCTATTATTACCACCGACCGGCTCCTTACCGGAATGACTGTCACGCCTAGCTAGCGCCTGACGCAGTGCCTGATGTACGATGGGTCGGTCAGTTAGCTGAGCCATCCCTTTCTCCAGCATAGCCTGCTCTTCGGCTGGATAGTAACCCAGCACCGGTGACCTTAGCTGTTCAGCAGTGCCTGACGGCGTCGAAGCATCGCTATTCAACGTTTGCCTCTCCGGTAGACCACTCGGCTTAAACTTCTCCCTGTTCATGCGCCTCCTTCTTCTTATACTTGTCATCATCAATCAAGAGAATCGGTACCTCGAAGCCTCTAGCAAATCGTTTATGACTATCGCTAATATCCCCCACGTCCGAGCCGTGGACGATGATACAGGACGGCTGTAGCCGACCGTGATGTACCGCCGGGTCACCCGAGATCCGCAGCAAGCCAACCTCATTATAAGTATGTTTCCATTCATAACCGTCTTCGTTTCGCCACTTAGCACAGTCATCCATAAAGCGCTGGCAGGTGGTCATAGATGTCTGACCGTGCATCATCGACGGATAAAACACGCCCCGACCGTGCTCCATCCAGCCGTCACGATAGTTCATGCCGATCAGAGCACCGGGATTAATCTGACTAAAGCCCAGCGCCACTTCGCCATGATGCCGACCGGTCACATAATTCAGATACTTGTCACCGATGCAGCTGGTTGAGATAGTTGAGGTGCCCATCGCCCTGTTCCATATACCGGGATCTTTCATTAGCTCCCGAAAGATACCCTTCATGTTGTAGGAAAAGACCGTATGGCTCAGGATGTTAAACGGCGCTCCGACCAGCTTAGTTACCTTGATCAAGTTGCCCTGAGCATCTTCGACAGTAGTATGCTCAATCCCCTCACCGTGGCTATCGACATCAAACATGGCTCGGTTCCAATCATCTGTGATATAGCGATAAGCCTTGTCGTATAGTCGAGCCAATGCGCCATCCAGCTTGGTCACCTCAGCCCGCCCCGACTCACCGGCAATCGGCACAAACAGGCCTGACTGCTGGATAGCGTCAAGTATCTCGTCGTTCTCGAGCCAGCCTTCCGACATCACTCTAGCTAGCTTGATCGTCGCCCGGTCATCATCATCTAGGATGCCCTCCTGCTCAAGCTCCTCCCAGTTAAAGCTATCTATCTGGAAAGGCCTCGAAGCCGGATCAAGCATAGACTCGACGGCTTGGTACATATAGTCACTGTCGTCGATCAAGCCATAGCCGATCCGCTCCGACACGACGGCGTCGTAATTCTCCAGCTCCTCGAGCGTCGAGATATCCCACTTATTACGACTACGCATCAGGGCGACCAGACTAGTCCTGGTGTTATCATCCAGCGACAACTCTTCTACCTGACACAACTGGTCAAATAGCCGGCGACTGCTCTCTTTTCCATCTGTCAATACCGCCAGGTTGGTTAGCCTAGCCCTATCATACGGCATCAGGTCAAACCCGGTCAGCATATCGAGATGACGACGAACATTGCGCAGCTGATCCGAATCCATCTCCAGCAGATTATCGATAGCGTAGGTGTTATAAAAAGCTACATGCCCCAGATAATCGTCGCCCAGCGCTTGGTCACCGCCCTTCAGGCATAGCTGAAGTAGCTGAGCATAGCTATCCGGGTCGGTAATCAGGGGAAATTTATCCTGTAGCTGCGTCAGTGTCGCACCCAGGTGCCGTAGACGCTCCAGCGGTATATCCGGAGTATCAATTACCCGCTCAATGACAGATATCGCGTCAGGATCATCTAGTTGACCCGCTGACCTCAACGTCTCAATGATATTGATCGGGTCAGCCGGGTCATCCGAGTGATCCCGTAAGTAAGCATCATACAGTTCTTCGTCACCGACAAGAGCCCTGAACCAATATTTGCCCGTCGGCCCACGCTCGCCGAATTCACAGAAGCGCATCCAGTTGATCTCAGGGAACTCCTCGTGATAAGTCTTATAGAAGCGACAATAACTCAGCTGCCGAGGCGTCAATCGCTCGACTATCTCAGGCATGCCGGGGATACAATAGACTATCCGACCAAGAGCGCTGTCGTAAGTGTCATCCGGAACACGCATTTCATTTACTGCCAGCCGGAAAGTATCATTGGGTAGTCCGGCAGTAAGCAACTCACTTAGCTCATCATAATGAGATATGACACCTAGCTCGTACAGCTGAACAGCCACCACATCCAGGTCGATGGAGGAAATATCATCTGTGTCGTGAACGGTATCATCGGTACTATCAGAGTCACTAGTGGTATTATCGGCACCATTATTTACTTTATCTGTCTCTTCCTCATCAGCTCTTTGATTGAGGTCGAAGGCTTGGTCGCTAGCCACCGCCCGCCAATACTTAGTCACCTTAGCTTCGGGACAGATACGTAGGCTAACCAAACCCTTGCCTTGATGCTGCCGACAACAACTCATGACATCGTCATACAGCTGACCGATATTACCCTGATTGATCAACCCCGCCTGAGCCAGAGCCTCTTGCGCCTCCAGATCACCTTTAATCGCTTGCCGATACTGCTCGGGTGGCATATTTGCTTTACCCGGCTGGAGATTGTTAGTCGAAGCTTGACTGTCGGCGGCCTCCTTAAGACTAGTACCGTTGCCGGCGCCGTTATCACTAGGCGAGTCATCGCCAGCACTGTTACCGCCAAGCAGAACGCCGTCAGGGACAGGCGGTTGAACATCGGTCCTTTCGCCACTTTGATTAGCTCTGCGCTGAGCAGCCCCACCAAGAGTGGTAACCAGGCGAGCTAGCACCTGCCTCTTGCGGTGGTGCTCACCAGAGCGACGATCGACAGATCTCACGGTATTGATCGTCTCCACTGGACGAGGATTAACTACACTCATAGTACCCGTTGCCCAAGGCAGATAGACACATCAGGTACTACTTGTAAATGCATTTATTTTGCGCCATTTATAGTCTCGTAAGCAATCAGGCTGCCAAAATGTGGAAAGAATTCGGAACTGAAGTCTCGAGGCCTCATCCCATCCGTATACTCCCCCTCCTGGAATCTCTTTAGAAAGTCGCTAAAGTCGGGCTCGTCATCCTCACCAAGCCCTCTGAAATATGCTAAGAGCGATCCTTCCAATACACTCATAGGGGTGAAGATGTCCAGCTTATCAAAACCTTTCCCTGTGTCATGGTCTTCAACCATCGCATTTCTCATCTCGTACTCCAGTTCGTGATATCTCTTCCAGAAGTTATTCTTTCGCTGTCTTTTTGGACTGGCTAAGCTAGCTATCTTGTCTACAGTATCTACCGCCCACTCTATATGTCTCTTCTCGAATTCTTCATCTGATTCGTGTGAGTTGTCCTCTACACCCGACAACCGCTCTCCTTTCTTGGGCTGCCCTCGCAGAATTTGTTTGAGTTCACTCTCCCTGTCGCCATCGGAGATCTTGTTCAGTTTGCGAAGGCTCCTTGCGACACTCAACCCCATAGCTATCGTCTGAGGAGGATAGCCTTTATCACTCAAGATAGCCTCGTCCGTAGAGATAATTGGTTCACCGGGGATGACTCTACTGGAACCGTCTTCTGTTTCTTCTTTGCTAAAAGATATCCTCTGACTAGTACCGGGTAGTTTATCCATAAGGCCGATAGGTAAACTATTGGCCATAACTGACTCAACCAGTCTGGCGCCGTATTTATCATCTTGTCGCAAATCGTCCAAACGCCGTTTCAACCATCGACGATCAGCCACCACCTTCATCTGGGTCTGACTGAGCACCCTTCCAAGCTCCCGCCTCGCTTCAGATTCTGTCTCTGCAGTGTCCACCTGTCGCAACTCTTCGTTAGTAGACAGCCCCCGCCTCGCATCGTGTGCTTGACGGAAAATAGGTGGAACGGGTACCGGTATCTCTACGTCAGGAGTGCCAACGGGTGCCGGACTAACTATCTGATCAACAGGCGGTATCACATCCCAGCCGGTCTGTTCTCGGACGTACTCGACCGCCTGATGCGCAAAGCTAGTTGCCGTACCGGAGCCAACCTCAGTTGACATCACAAAACCGCTCTTGGCGTGAACTACCTCAGCAAAAGCGTAGCTCTTATTAGCTAGCATCTCGGCAGCCTCTGACCCCGGTTCGGCATCAAAGACGATCTGATTATCAACTACATGTCCAATTATCTTAAACGGATTCGCCTGCGTGCCTCTGGTGGGAGATAGCCACAGTTCTACCTGGCCATCTTGCCCGGCATCAAATATCTCACTACGAGAGATAGTAAAGCCCATCCCGGTCGCCCCGCCACTTGGTTGGAAAGCGTATTGAGTGGCAATATCAGTATGATGGCCGGCTAATTCATTACCGTCAATTCTTTCGGTCAGATTATCCGCCCAACCGGATCGGTGTACCGTAACATTATTGCGCACTGCCTCTTCTGCTGAGACCGTACCCTGACCACCATGAGGTTCATAGTCAAAGTGCTTGTCCACCTTATAGCCTTCAGCTTGCCACTGCTTGATCTGCTCGTGATCAATCTCATTTTCTCGGTAAAATTGCTTCTCCGGCCGAGCGCCACTAGCCATCACCTCGTTAGCTGCATTGCCGTTAGGTGTAGGCAAGAAACCACCTAGTAGTGTTCTGGTCGTGCCCGGTGCATCATCGCGACCAAAAGCGTGTTCAAGAGCACCCTGAAGATCGGATCTGAAGAACGCCGCAATTTCTTGTGCTCCAATTGAGACAGCCAGCGTCCTAGCTGCCGTCTTAGCGAATTCAGCCCCCATCCTCTTTCGACGGAACTTATCAGCTATCTTATCCCTAGCTTCCTGTGCCGCATATACCTCATTGATTTGTTCCTGTACGTCTTCCGAGAGATTGCTCTGCTGGAATAGATCACCTTCGACAGTTCTAAATCTAGCACTGTAGGCATGGCTGGCCACGTTGAGACCATCTATCAGCCGACTCTTGAATTTTTGTAATGTCAAATCAGGGTCGGAGTTAGCGTTGATGTAGGCAACCTCCAGATCAAACTGACGAGACATCAGCTCATTCTTAGTCGCTTCGGCATCGCCGCCACCGCTGTAGTAATCAATCAGGTCAATTCCTTCGTTGCGACCAACTTCTCTAGCAACCACCACATCTGCCAAGGCTTGGCGGATCTGGTCTATGTCGCCGGAGGCAATCGCCAAGTCTATTGCATTCATATATGATTCCGCCGTCCGCATCTCGGGTAGAGTTTCTGCCAGCTTCGTCTCGTAGTCGTTATCCTCATCGACTTTACCGCCCTCAGCTAGACGACGAGCCAGATCAGCTCGGTCAATCTTAAATCGTTCGCTCTCTTTGGCGCTAGCCATGGCTCCGGCTAGCGCAGCACTACCACCGAAGGAGAAAGCCTGAACTGCCCGATTACGAGCAATCGCTCCGCCTAGCCAGCCAGCTATACCGGCCGCTCCGGCCACCCACTCAGGCGGAATCCAAGAGAGCTTATTATCCGCATTCCTGCGTTCAAACTTAGCCACCAATTTATCAATAGCCTGCTCGTGATGACCCGAGTTAACCCCCTCTGCCGAGACTCCTCGGTACATCTTAAAGCCCTTCATGACATCATCGAACGATCGGTCATGATCAACCAGCCCTTTGATGTAGATAGCACTAGTGAGATAATTGTCTAAGACAGGCGCCCCTTCGTTGCCCATCAGATCATGATTAATCCGCCGCGACTCCTCGGTGAATGCCGCCTCGTCACCATTCTCAACAAAAGTTTTAACTGCCTGATACATCCGCTTGTAGGCTTCGCTATCTGGGCTGAGCTGTTCACGCTTCTCGCCAAGTGTCTTAGTGAAGAAATCGCTATCCTGGGTCATCCGCCAGATCAATGCTTGCTCCGTCTCGGCGCTAGACATGGACGAACCGTCCGTCTCTGCTCCCAGAGTGTGAGTAAAGTCCTTAGAGTACTGTTCCTTCAGCTCCTTCCGATACTTATACTCGTAGTAGTTCCGCATGACCTTGCCCTTCCAGAAACGAGCAACGACAGCGTGGCGCAGCCTGGCCAAGAGCTTCGGCTTACCCTCGGCATTAAGATCCTTGGCGGCAAAGTTCTCGGGCTTAAAGGTCATCTCTTCGTCCAGTTTACGCTTAGCGTCGATGTATGCCTTCATCTCGACGATACGGCTGCGATCGACACCGACCATACTGAGCATCGGGTCATTTTCCTCGGTCTCAACCATCTGTCGAATCTTTTGTTCCAGATCTTTACTGTATTGCTGTCTAAGCTCCCAGAAGCTCTCATCTTCGGAGTTATTGCCACTAATTGCAGTTTTACTTACATCTTCAGACTCCACCAATTGTTTTAACTGCTTCTCCGACAGCTTAGAAACAAGCTCCAGCATCTCTGATGTGTAAGCATACTCTTCTTGGCTCATCCCCCTACCATCAGTCTTGTCCTCGTTCGACTTATCTTGTCGTAACATAAATTTGACAAAGCTGATCTGCGACACCCCATACTCATCCTCGCCCTGACCAAAGGCGTCTTCGAGTGTCTGGTATCGCTCTTTACTCATACTCTTCATCACCAGCTCACCGACAATCAATTGACGAGCTAGCGGATTAATATCTCTACCAAACAACTTCTGCGCTAGCTCCATCCCCTTGGCTCGATCTTCCTCTTCAGTCGCCCTCAAGCTATTAGCCTTCTCTAATAACATCTGGTAGAGCTTTTCTTCAGCCTGGTTGCAGGCTCGCATCTCCTCGGGCGTCTCGGGGTAGTCTACGTCTATGCTATCGTATTTCTCAATAACCTCCTTGACATCCGGCGGGACCGGACCATCCGGGTCGTCAAAGCTGTTGTAAAAGTCCACCAGCTCCTCTAAGTGCTCCGTCGAAAGGTTCTTTACTAAATCTAAATTGTTGCGGTATGCATCTATCTCATCATCGGTCAGAAAACGGATATTATCCTTCTCCATCAAAATATCAGATAAACGCTCCTTGTACCCTCTTGCTCCGATGTCTTCCTCCAGCTCCTCTCCCCGATTTCTACCACTTAGCTCGTCATGTCGTTCAAATATTCCTTTCTCCGCCAATCTCTCAACTGCATCACGAACGTGGTTATCATACCTATAGTACTCTCTACGCAGATCTCTTGTCTGTTCAACTCGCTCATCTGTCTGCATAAGATCGCCAATCTCATCCATCACAGCCTGGTAAAACTTTTCTCTCGCCTGGTTGTAGGCTCGTATCTCCTCGGGCGTCTCAGGGTCTATCTCGCCAGTCTCCTCGAGATCCTCTTTGACATCTAGCGGAATCACTCTATCATCGCAGTTCTCCGGATCATTCAGAACACCACTCAGATACTCCATACTATCCTTTGATAGCCCCTTGACCATCGCTAGATCCTTACGCCACTCCTTCACTTCATCATCCGTCAGAAGGTTAATATTAAGTCTGTTCATCAGAGCACCACACAAATCACCACCAGGCCCCCTCTCAACCTCGCTCTCCAACTCTTCGCCCCGCCCCAGACCACTTATTTCATCGTATCTATCAAGCTTGCTCACCTCCATAAGGCTGCGCATTAGATCCTGGGTGGCAGGATCTGACTTTAAGTACTCATTACACAGCCTCAGCCGCTCAGCCCGCTGATGCATTAGACCTTGCAGCTCGTTGCCAAAGCTTACTACAGCTTTGTCTATCTCGTCAGGGCTGGCGTGGGCATCCTTAAGATCCTTTATTTGTTTAACACCTTCCGTAAAAATATCCGACCGGATGATGCTTTTTGCCTCATCATTACGCTCTGACCCGTCATCCTGCCTCAAACTAGCACTCTGTTCAGTCACAACACCATCCCGCAGGCAATCCAGATCAGTCAGAAACTCATGCAATTTAGCACACTCTCTGCTATTTAGACCGTCGTACTCTTTGATAGACTTCACCATAACGTCGAATGAACTGCTCTTATCGTCACTACATCTCCGAATCAGCCCCTCTAAGCGCTCCGATCCAAGAGGATAGAAGAATCCCTGCACCAATAGCTCGCTATTTGGCGTCTTGGGTGGTATATGCTCTTGTATGTAGCCCGATGCAAACTCGCGAAAACCATCTATTTCTTTAATTGAAAGCTCGTCGACTTCTTGGTCGGACGCCGCCTCCTTAGCTCGCTGACTCATTTCATCCGCTACCCATGTCGACCATCTAGTGCGTTCTTTGTTATAATCCTCGGTCGACTGATCCTCCCCTTGGGCAGGACGATACCTCAGTGCCATTTCTATGGCGGAGTCTCTTCTGTTCTCGGGGATCCTGTGGAGGTCGTCTGCAACCCTTAGCCCCAAATCAACCAGCTCGTCCGAAAAGCATTCTTCATCTGCGATGGCGTAGTCATTCATAATATATTTAGTGCCGGGAATAGCTCTATAATGCGAAGTAGATCCGTCATCGGCGTCTTCTCTAACAAAGCTAACGCCCTGATATCCCCTAAGATTATGCAGTTCCTCGCCACCACTCAGGGGCAACCTATCTATCATAGTATCAGCCACCAACATTTCACCTCGTCCGCCTAGCTCATGCATTTCCCTCAGTAGCCGCTGACGATCATCCTCGGGCTGCTTCTCACCCTCAGCACTATGTCGCTCCTCACCTTTACCCTCATCCCTAGTCGGTGATTCCGGTTGCTCCTTCTCCGGCTTCTGCTGCTGGGGTTGAGGCTGAAACTCTCCTTTACCCTCACCCCCAGTCGGTGATTCCGGTTGCGCCTTCTCTGACTCTTGCCCAGACGAAGGATTTACCTCAGGTCTAGGTTGAGGTGCAAGCTCAGGCTGAGAAGTCGCACTCGCTTGTTCGCTGCCCTGCCCCTCGCCTCTACTTTTAGTAACAGCCTCAGCAGCCTCACGAGTCTGAGCGATGATACTACTATGAAAATTACCAGCTAAATCGACTTCCCGTTTAAGCTGCTCTTCGAGATTTAGATTTAAAGAATCACTAAATCTTATCTCGTCAACTTCTTTGGTCAGCTTATTACGGCGTTCTGTAACATCGTCACGTAGTCGCTTCATCCCCTGCGGATTTTTCTCTGCCAAAATGGCGACTTCATCAACCAGTTTATCCAGCTCGTCCATCTGCTCATAGCTGAGGTTAGATATGACTTTAAATATTGTACTGGTGTCAGAATCAGAAAACTTATCCTCAATATTACGAGTCCGTTTCAGATCATCGCCAAGCTCCTTCCAGCGCTCCACAAGGCTAGGGCTAGCCTTGTCATCCGACTCAAGAATCGCCAAATGAGCTAAGAAAACTTCTCTCTGAACCGATTCCGCCATAGCCTCTTTAACAACAGCGCTTTCATCGTCGCCCAACATAGCAATGCGCCTAGCCGCTGCTAGGCGATTCTCGATGTTGTCCCAGTTCTTCTCGTCAACGGGATTAGGCTTATCTTCCGCTTTTTCCTGAATTACCGGCTTCTGCTGCTGAGGTTGAGCCTCCACGCCTTGTTGTTTAGGCTCTGGTATTACCTCAGGCTTGACAGCAGGCTTGGGCAATACCGCAGCAACCCATGGCGCCAATTCATCTGGTATTACCTCAGGCTTGGGCTTCGATTCGGAGTGTTGATGCCCCGCCGCCTGAGCCTCTTCAGCTAGCTTCTTTAGGCTACATAGCCCCTCTGCTGGCCAGGCAGTACTAGCTCTCTCGTACTCTTTTCTCGATTTATACTCATCACTATCAGGCTTCGACGCCCAGAGATCACCTTGCCACTTCTGCTGCAGCTCGGCCGGTAAGCTAACGTAGGCATGGAACGAGCTCTCCAGAGTAGCGAACTCCTCGTCATTGAGCCCCTCTTTAATGGCACCGACATAGTCAAGATGCCCCGCCGAGGCACTCTGACTATCCCTAGCCGGATACTCTTCGGCTAATTGACGCTGACGACTGGAGCTAATGTTGTGAAATACTATGTCGGGTATAGCCCGAGCACCGCCGGGGTCACTCTGATTTAGCTCATTTAGCCCCTGCAATACTTGCTGACGCCGCTCCAGCTCCTTAGCCTCGTCCTGGCTGAGTTGCCAGCTACCCGCTACTGAGCCACGCTCATCTGATGATTGCCCTTGTCCACTATATTTATTCTTCATTTTTCATCCGGATTTATTTAGTTACAGTACTAAGCATTTACCCCTAGGTAATAGGTGCGGAAGCGCATCATCGTCTCTAGTGCTACCTGCTGACCATTGACACCGCTCTGACGGAAGAAATCCTGGATCTCGGCATCAGTCAAGTCATCTTTATCCAGCATATTGCTCAGCTGCTCCAGTTGCTCGGCGTTTAGCGCATTGATCATCTCTCGGTCAATCTGGCTCATCAGCCGACTCCGTAGATCATCTATCAGCTGACGGCGTACTTCGGGGTCTTCGCTACCAGCGATCTTTTTCTCGTCCAAAATCTGGTTTAGGAATTGATCTACTGGGTCTAGTGTCTGTTTGTCGTCCATCTTGCCTCCTCGGCGATCTAATTTATCTCCTCAGTATCATAGCACGCTAAGCATAAGTATGACAAATGCAGACGCTTATCCTCCAAGCCTCTATCTGATACGCACCTCTCTAGTAGGGCCATCAGCACACTCAACACTGGTGCCGTTAGTAGAACGGAGATCCTCGATGATTACGCCATCCGGATCGCCATCAAAGCAATAACTGATCATGACATGACGACCGGAGACACAATCACTATACTGGAATCGATCGCTCAGATAACCACGACCGACCGTCACATAGTTACCTCGGTCAATCCGGGCATAGCCATAATTCTGTGGTCGCCCGGAGTCATCGTAAGACGTCGGCTGATTGCCAACCAGATACAAGTCTCCCGCCAGGTCTTTACTCCCTCGAGCATCAACCAGCTGAAGCCGAACACTGCTCGGGTCATCTACCCCGTACCTGTCAGGGTTGTTGACTAAGATAATATTAGCTAATACCGGACAGTCGGCGAAGATTGGCTGAGTCCCTTCGCTAGGATGCGGAGCGATCGGGGCATCTATATCTAGAAGAACGTTGCGCCCGTCATCAAGGTCAGCCCGCACGATGGGATAGAGTGTCTCTCGCCCGTTATCCTTAGCGTGGGCGTCATCATCGTCGTCATAGTTGTAGTCATCGTCGATGGTGTCGTCGCAGTCGTCGTCATAGTCACGATCGTAGTTGTAGTCGTCGTCATAGTCACGATCGTAGTCACCGTCATCATCGCAGTCACGATCATAATCATCATCCACCCGCACCCCTACTGGCGTATTTAGAGCAGGCTTCTCTGATTCATCATCCACCCGGACACCCACAGGAGTATTCAGGGCAGGTCTGCCCGCCTTGTTGCGGCTATCGTCATCTGATAAATGACGCACCGCCATCTTAGCCAGGTTTCGCCTCACACTTTCTTTCTTATCTAAGTACCGAGCCTTGCTATAGCTAAAGTCAAAATCCTCGATACGGGCAAACCATTCATTATTGTCGCCCAGGTCGCTCCGACCACCTACATATCTCTCACTCATGTTTTGTATAGTACAATACTATGGCTTGTATGTCAAGGTGTCTTCTACATTAACGCCTTATTGTCCGGCGGTACCGCTCAAGCACCGGATGATACAATAGCCTCATGACCAGCCTGATTGACCGATTGCGGCACGACTACCCTCAGTTTGTTTTTCGTCCCGGTCAGACGGCACATTGGGCGCCAGACAGCCGAACCATCTACTATGACCAGGATGATCTGACTACTCTACATGAGCTGGGACACGCTCTGCTCGGACACGACACCTACCGCCAAGACGCCGAGCTGCTTCAGGTTGAGCGTCAAGCCTGGCTCAAGGCACAACAAATCGCTCCTCATTACGGTCTGTCTATTAGCGATGAGGTTATTGAGCGGGCTCTCGATAGCTACCGAGATTGGTTGCATGCTCGCTCTATCTGCCCCAAGTGCGGTCAGACGGGCTGGCAAAGCCGAGCCGACCTGGCTTACACTTGCCCTAACTGCGGTAGCCACTGGACAGCAAATAGCGCTAAGCGGACCACTCTCAGACGCTACTTGGTCAACCGGTCTAAAGATCAGTGATCCCGCCCAACTAAAAACCCCGCTATGTAGCGGGGTAGAGCTGACCGAAGTCAGAAAAAGAGTAGCGGTCAGCCTATTTGACATCAATGGTGCCGGGTGCACCGGCTTGGGCAACATTGATAGTGATTGCTTTTCGCTTAGCCGGTCCACGTCGGCTAATTCGACCACCCTTAGCACCGGCCATGCGAGCCAGTTCGGGGTTAGCGGCGAAGCCACCCGTACAGCCGTTCTTACCACCTTGGCGACCTATAGTAGCGTAAAAATCTTTACCATAGCGAGCCTTGTTGGTCGCAGCTGCCTTCTTGGCACCGGCCTTCGTTCCTGCCATGTCTTGTCTCCTTCTTGCTTAATCTTGAACTAATAAGGGTTACTACAGTTGATCCTGCATATCAGCGTCAATCGTGACTACGTAGACCACGACAAATAGACGCCATACAGCATCAACTATAGTAACCCTCCGGCTACTTACTGCTATCATCTAAGCTTAAGTAAGTACTTATACTCTACCATGATGCTAACGTATTGTCAACCCCCAGCAGGATACATCACCCACTCACGGTCTAGGATGAAACAGATGAGTAGCTGCGCTTTTCTAGTAAGTGGTTTAAGCCCAAGTATCTGCTGGACAGGCTGGCACCGTATAAACTACCACGTGTACTGGTGAGCTTACTGATACTGATATATCAACAGTCTTTGTCAACCACACTGTACTACTCGTACCTAGGAATGCCTGCTTTAATTGAGATTAGGTCAAGGAATGGGGCTGGGGAAATTACAGACATGACCTTCCTTGCGCATCAAAGGGTGCCTTTCGTCCTTCGTCTGCGTCAGTCATTTCCTGAAGACTGTGTGCGCTTGAAGCTCAGCAGTGCACGAGCCAGCCAGGCGGCAACAAAGGAAATGATAATAGAGTGAAGAATGAGGGGCTAATAAAGACTGTCACAGAAGTCAACCGGAGTCAATAAAAATGGGTGCTATCTCGCAAGATAGCACCCGGAGGAGCTTGAAATGAGTTGGAGTGAGCCGAGATTCTCAAAAGAGAGGTCCCCGCTCGTAGTGGAGCGTGGGTTTGCGCCCTCGCCCCGGGCAATTCTCTTCCTCCTGGCACAGATGCCAGAAGGAAAAATCGCCGTCTTCCATCTCGACGACGATCTGCAATTGACCGTCGAACAGCACCTCCCTACTGTCGGCGAAAGCCGACATGATCTCCCCGATCAGTTCATCGGGCATATACTCCCAGTCGAACGAAAAAGAGACACTCATAACCCCTCCTTAGGGTACGCAAGTCACTGGTAGCTAATCTATCAGCATCCTTGATGTAGCTTATTAAACCGCCCCGACCGCCACCGGTCAAGCATAGCCGCATTTACACCGGCAACTAACTAAACTTCCGGTTGTTTGCAATAACTTCCGGAAGTTTGGTAAAAGCACCGGAAGTTTTGACTGCTCACCCCGGCACCCTACTGAACTCGGTCGAGACGCCGAAGCGCTACTTTGACCGAGACGAGCGCCGCCAAGAGAACCCCGAGTGATACGAGAGTAACCAGGCTATATGCCCGCCCGGCGATATTGATATATAGTCCGGCGCTAGGCGCTCGAAGCGATACTTCGCCTGAGCGAGGATGAGGCATGGTCTCATTGTGATCAGGTAAGATTGACGGTACTGAGGCTAGATAATGCAGGCGAAAATACATCTCGCTATGGTGCTGATCATTCTCGTCATTACCGGCCCAGACGGTCAGACTGTGTATGCCGAGCGGCACGTCGCCCAGATCAATCTCGACCGCAGTTGGTCGCCCTGCCACCAGGTCACCACGCCAGAGCACTTTACCACCAAACACGATCTTCACCCTGGCATTCCTATCAGCTCTGAGATGGACGGTGTTCTTGGTAGTATATGTCCCGGCAGTAATATTACCCAGCTGATGGTCACCCTGATAAACCAGCCCGTTGATCTGAGTGATCCGAACCGTAATCTTATCAACTTTGACCGAAATGACCGAGTCGGCTGTACTACTGTTTGCCAGCGCCACTTGATTGCCACCCACGGTCAAAACACCGGTCACAGCCAAGACCAGTGCCCACACCATAATACCTAATTTAGTGGCAATCCCAAGCCGGATCTTCATACTCTGCACCTTATTTCTTACCCCTGCTTACTCTCGGGCTGGTCTTGACCTTAGGCTTAGCCTTCGCCTTGCGATTGGCTCGGTTCTCCCGCATGATCCGATAGTTGATGACAGCATAGGCCGTTAACGATAGGAGGGCGATAATCAGCAGAATGATAATCCATGCCGGTACAGTACAAACGGTTTTACGCACCGTATGAGTACGACCGTTCATGGTGATGCTCATCTCAACTCGGTAAAAGCCGACCCCTACCTGATCCCAGCTGAGGTTAAAGTCACGCACTGTCTCCGGGTAGACACTCTCACTCTGAGGCTTAGAGGCATAGATCTGACGACCATTGATAGCACTGTTGACCTTTAGCGAATAAGACACATCAACCCCGACGTTACCCTCGTTCTTGACGGAGAAGGACGCCCTCATCGGCGCAACCGGCTGGTAGTAAGCGATCCGCTCCTGCTGAATGCTCGACTTTTCTACGGTCACCCCATCAACCATCCGAGCACTCAGCACCAGTCCGACTCGGCTGGTGGCGGTAATGCCTGAACCCTTAGTCTCCTGAGCTCTAGTCTGAGCGAAAATGGTGGCGTACTGCATGCCGGAGGGCGGATTAACCGGAGTGGTGATCAGATAGTTAACGATCGCACTCTCACCCGGCTTTAAGTCAAGATTCTGTCGGTCCAGCTTGATCCAGCCCCGCATCAAGCTATACTTACTCGGGTTATCGTAATTAGGAGCGCCGTACTCGTTGTTGACGATGCTGTATGAACCGACCGACATATCCACACCCATGTTTTCGGTGGTAGTATTCTGGACACTCATCTGTCCACTATATAATTGACCATTCTTCAGTTCGATTTGTTGATTGGCTGGCGAGATTAGTAGTCCCCGAAAACCCTCTGTCGCCGAAGCTTGGTTACCTAAGCCGAATACCGACAGTGCTACCATCAGGACAGCCATTAAGACTACCCTAGCGAGCCGTCCTCCTCTAGCTATTTTCCGAGTCATTATCCCCCTCATTCCAATTATGTTTAGCCTATTATAGCCCGAAGCTTGCCGATTCAGCAAGTTGCCCGCTCCTCTCCGAGAGGCAGGCAACCAATCAACCGGCAAGCCTAGTTCGTCAGAGTATAGGCAATCTGGTCGGTGTAGGTGCCGGCCGCCTGAGTTGGGCTGGTTGAAACACCATAGGTGACAGCATAGCTTTTGGTCGTTGCTCCACCGTCATTACCGATGGATATAGCGGTGCCGGCATTATTGGGCATAGCCTGGTAGCTACCGGCGCCTACCTTGATCCCCCAAGCAGAAGTACCCTTGACTACGTTAGTACCGGTAGGAATCGTTTTACCGGCACCCGCCGATAGATCAGTATTAGCATCTTTATCCTTAACTGTCAGCGTGGCAGTTGAGCCGGTATTATTGGTAGTAGCGATGTTGCTCACTTGGGTCTTAATATCGTTAGCATTCATGTTGATATTGACGTTGAGGGCGCCGGGGGTAGCATTGCCAATACCCAGCGTACCCGCCACATTGACCGTGATGGTAGCATCTTGGGTCTCGCTGATAGCGCTAACGACCGGTGTACACATAGCCAAGCCGACTACGCCCAGCGACAAAGCACTAACTGCCAACAGTGCAGACTTCTTCATCTCTTACTCCTTTTTATATTTAATATTTGTTTTTGTATTGCTCACCCCAATACTAATCCCAGTATAAGCTATAGCCTGCCATAATACTAGCCTCGCTCGTAGTGAGTATCACATCAAATACAAAAGACCACCCCGTTAGGAGTGGCCTCATGATAATTCGGCACCGTGCTACTTTCCCGCTAGGCAGTATCCTCGCCGATGCTGGGCTTAACTGCTGTGTTCGAAATGGTAACAGGTGTTTCCCCAGCTCCATGGGCACCGACCATAATACTGCTAGGTAGCAATACTAGTGTCGATGTCCATCAAACCGAACTAATTACGATAACAATCAGCTCAACCGTAAGATGGGATGACGTGAGTTAAAAACTCAAGCTACCGTTTCAGTCTACCTGATCCGGAACTTCAGTCTCGAGAGACTAAAGCACTAGATCAAAACATAAAAAGGCAGTGGGACTATTAGTACACTTCAGCTCCACACATTACTGTGCTTCCACCTTGTGCCTATCAAACTAATCGTCTATTAGTGTCCTCATAGGGAAACCTAATCTTGAGGTCAGTTTCGCGCTTAATATGCTTTCAGCGCTTATCTGCTCCGCACATAGCTACTCGGCAATGCGACAGGTGGTCACAACCGATACACCAGAGGTGCGTTCACCCCGGTCCTCTCGTACTAGGGGCAAATCCTCGCAAGTTTCCTGACGTCCACACCGGATATAAACCGAACTGTCTCACGACGTTCTGAACCCAGCTCGCGTACCACT
>ERZ773013.527-NODE-527-length-24023-cov-2.555115_pt1 | contig 24023 bp, 19 predicted proteins | sample MGYA00511670_ERZ773013 | MGnify/ENA primary metagenome ERZ773013 (study PRJEB29015, sample SAMEA2738120) | human oral metagenome | biome: human oral; feature: human-associated habitat; material: saliva | place: China | collected 2257 ... | reverse complement strand
CCCGTACAGGACAAACATTTCACCAACACACAAACGGAAATCGACGCTGCCCTGGCCACGGCACCCAACGGCGCACTCTTCGGCTCCGGCATACGGTCGCCGTTCCCCGTCGGCCTATGGGTGTGGAACGAGTTCACAGGCAAGACCGACGGCTTCTCCCGGTGGATGCTCAAGAGCTTCGGTACCAACCCCGTGCTCATGTCGTGGGTCAACCCCGCGCTCCGTGCCAAGGTGGCGACCTATGTGCTGCATGCCCACGGATATTTCCGCGGGAAGGTAGGCTATGAGACGCTGACACAGCGTAACCCCAAAAAAGCGAAGATACAATATGATGTCAACATGGGACATCTCTTCACCGTCGACTCCTTACGGTACCTCGGCTTCCCGCCTGAGGCCGACAGCCTGTTGCAATCGACGAGGAGTCAGGCAAAGATTCACAATGGCGATGCCTTCGACGTCTCTACTCTCGACGGTGAACGGACCCGTATCAGTTCCCTTTTCCGCAATAACGGCTTCTTCTATTTCCAGCCGTCCTATGCCTCTTACCTCACCGACACTGTCAGCGTGCCGGGCAAGGCCCTGCTGCGTTTCCAGGAAGCCGACAATATTCCTGCCCCGGCCAAACGCAAATGGACCATCGGAAAGATAGACATCGACATGCGGAAAGACTATGCCGACACGCTCCTCAACAGCAGAAGGAAACGCGACATCACCGTGCACTTCAATGGCAAGAAGCCGCCGGTGAAGACGGGTGTCATCCTGAAGAACATGCACATCATCCCACATACCTATTACAGTTACCTCAACCACCAGGAGAGCGCCAACATGCTTGCCGCCACAGGGATGTTCTCGCTCGTCGACTTCAACTTCACGCCACGCGACACGACAGGGGTGGCTGACACCCTCGATCTGCATCTCAACCTGCTCCTCGACAAACCGTATGACTTCTACGTGCAAGGCAACCTCACGGGCAAGACCAACAACCGCTTTGGTCCGGGCATCACTATAGGCATGACGCGCCGTAACGCCTTCCGTGGCGGTGAGCTCCTCGACATCAGCCTCAAAGGCAGCTATGAGTGGCAGACAGGACACAAAGTACAAGGCACAGGCTCGAAGCTCAACAGTTACGAGTATGGTGTCGACGCCTCGCTCACTTTCCCACGTATCATCATGCCGTGGGCTTCGGCCCTGCGGCGGAAACTCATCCAACGTGCTGTCCGCACACAGTATTTTCCTCTGTTCTCTACAAAATTGACATTCTCGTCAGATATCATCCGGCGCTCCACGTTCTTCACGCGCCATATCGTCTCGGGTGAGTGGAAATATGAGCTGCAGACCTCTCCGACAAGCCGTCACGAGTTCTCACCACTCAAATTCTCCTTCGAATATATGCGGCGCTCCTCGGCAGTGTTCGACTCCGTGATGAACGCCAACCCGTACCTCTACTACACTATGCGTAACCAGTTCATCCCGAAGATGCAGTATATCTATACCTACACCTCCCCGACGAGCGATGCGAACCCTTTGTGGTGGCAGACAACAGTGGCGGAGTCGGGAAACATTCTTTCCTTAGGTTATACGGCTACAGGGAAAAAGTGGGGGACAAAAGGTAAGGAGATGTTCAATAACCCTTACGCACAGTTCTTGAAGATTGAGACAGAGCTGGTGAAGACATGGAAAGTATCGAAACACTCATCGCTCGTCGGGCATGTCGATGCGGGCGTCATATGGAGCTACGGCAACTCCAGCGAGTCGCCTTATTCCGAGCAGTTCTATGTCGGCGGTGCCAACACCATCCGCGCCTTCACCGTGCGTTCTATCGGCCCGGGCTCCTATCATAATGCAGCCTCCGCCGATATCTATTACCTCGACCAGACGGGCGACATCAAGTTCCTGGCTAACCTCGAGTACCGTCCGCAGCTCTTCGGCAACCTCTACGGTGCCCTGTTCCTCGATGCCGGCAACGTGTGGAAGATGAAAGACGACTACCGCACAGGCGGTAAGTTCCAGATGAAGAACGCACTACGTGAGATGGCGCTCGGCACGGGTGTAGGCCTGCGTTACAACATGGGATTCCTCGTGCTGCGTCTCGACTGGGGCATTGGGCTGCACCTGCCTTACAAGACCGGTTTCTACAATGTGGGAAGCTTCAAAGACTCTCAGAGCCTCCACTTCGCCGTGGGGTATCCGTTCTAAAAAATACAGAAAGATACAGACCCAGGAATAGCTACATATCCTCCATCGACAGACACCCGATGGACCACAAGGCTTAATAACTAAGCATTGCTTCCGGCATAATGCCAAGGATGCGGCAGATACGACCGGCGATGCTTAAACTGGGCTCACTCTTCCCACTGACATAAGCATTGACGCGGCTAGGACTGACACCAATCTCTTCTGACAACTGTTTCTGAGTCATGGCCTTCTCCTGCAGGCCCATTTTTATCAAATCGGCAGGGGTGGGCTTCTCTATAGGATAATGTATCTTCTCATATTCCTCAACTATATCGCTCATCAAAGCGAGCTCTACGCTGTTAGGATCATCAACAGGCATATTATCATTAACAAGCGGAAGAAGTTCTTCTATTCTCTTCTCCGCCATCTCATATTGAGCTTTACTTATCTCTTTCATCATGAATAGTCTAAATGGTTGTTATATCTTTTATTTTATCATATTGGGAATGCGTTCCCACAAACCGTATATAAATGCGTTGTATTGTAAACTGAATAACAACAACCAGCCTATACTTGTTTCCATGAATATTAAACACATATCGCTGATTGCCTACCATATCAGTATCCCCGTAATCTTGGCGAATGTCGCCAAGATTATGCCAGTTCCTTTGTTCTGCCATATAATACCATCGTTCAAGAGGCACCTTAGCATCGACATATTTAGGTTGCTCATAGAACAACCTCAATTTTTTATGGGATATTATTCGCATACGCAATCTATTAATGGAGCAAAGATAAGAAATAATTTCGTATTACGCAATAAATAAAGAGAAAAAAATACATAATAAGGAATTATCTCAGGTTCTTCCGGTTTTTGGATTGATACCACCAAACAGCCTACCGTAGAACAACGGTTTCTGTGCAGGGAACCATATCAATCCAATAACCGGATGAACCAAAAAGTAGTGGAATGTCGATGCAGGAAAGACGATGAAAGATTAGATCCAAGCACGGACTTGTCTAAACATTAATTGCCACTAATTATCCGTTAATCCGACACAATATTTCTGTCAATTAACGGACAATTAATGGCAATTGTCGTTATGTATTATAGAATGCGTCAGAACACGATGCGCAGACCGACCTGTGCGTGCCAACGGCTGCCTGTGTCACTGGCAACGGGCTTGCTGTTAGTATTGTAGCTATAGACACCCGCACCATTCGTTACCTTCTCCAAGGTCAGCGGGCTAAGGTTGTAGGCATTGCTGTAGTGAGCGCCCCAATGCTTGTTGAGCATGTTAGCGAAGTTGTAAACATCAAAAGTGAACTGTAGTTTGCCGATACCCTTGACGTTGTACGCGTTCTGAGCAACATGGAGGTCAACCTCATTCTCCCAAGGAGTCATGTTAGAGTTACGCTTGGCATACTCACCGCGGTGATCCTTGGCATAATCGTCACCTTCAATCCACTCCTCGAACATCTGTTTGCTCTGAGCAGCTGTGAGCTTCTTCGTATCAGCGAACTGCATCTTATCCAGTTCATCCCTGGTAGGAATATAGAGCAGGTTGTTGCCACGCCAGCCATCGTTGTTGTAGTCGGCCTTCTCATTCATCGTCAGAGAATAACGGCCACCGCTGAAACCATTGTAATTGATGGCAACCTCAGTGTTCATCCAGCCGTTCCAGTACTTAGGTGACTCATAAGAAACCTGTACACGAACCTGGTGAGGAATATCGAACTTAGACCAGCTCATCTCATTCTGGTCGTTGGTGTTACGGCTGTAGTTGTACTTCCAGTTAGAGTAAGCCACGGAAGAAGTACCGTCGTTCACGCTGTAAGAATGGCCGAAGATATAACTTGCCATCAAGTAAAGACCGAAGTTGAAGGTCTTCTCAGCCTTGACAGAGAGGTTATAAGAATAGCCCTTGCCGGTATTGCGCAGGTTGATGATGCTGTAGTAAGGGAGCTTGCTCTCGATCTTATTGTAAGAAGTGACAGCAGAAGCCTCAACGCCAAAGACAGCATAAACCTTATTGCCATCATCCTTATAAGCGAGGTTCTCGAAGAACACGTTGTTCAGGTTCTTGGAGTACAAGCCCTCGAGCGTCATCTTGATATCGCCCGGGAGCATCTGTTCCAGAGCGAGGTTAGCACGAAGCACCTGCGGGAACTTGAAGTTCTTTGCGACAGTCACGATATCCGGAGAGAGACCCGTCGAAGAAGTCTCAGCCGCTCCCATGGGGTTCTTGGCATACTGCCCCAATCCAGGAGCCGTGTTGTTGTTCTTATAGATAGTTGTACCCTTGGCCTCTATACCGTTATTGACAAAGGCATTGGAGAGCCATACATAAGGAGCACGGCCGGAGAAGATACCGACACCGCCACGGAGCAGTGTGCGACGGCTGTTGTCTGTGTACCAGTTGAAGCCTATACGCGGAGAGACGAGAAGCTTAGCACCCGGCATCTCACCTACCTCGACACCGAGGTTATGGTTAGCAGCGAAAGTGTTGAAATCAGCATTCGATGTAGGATTGTTGAACGTATCATTGATATCGAAACGGATACCGTAAGTCACGTTAAACAGCGGAGTGACATCCCACTTGTCCTGAGCGTAGAAACCGAAGAGGCCGTACCTCATCGTTGGTGCCCAGCGAGTGTCGCCGCCTGTAAGATTAGGATCAGTATACTTATAAGTAAACTGGTACGGCGTATCGTTCAGAAAGTTGTCCAGAGAGTTGTAATACCAAGATCCGTTGGCAGCCTGGATAAAGAGGTTCTTCATCTTGTAGAGCTCATTGTGTGTACCAAACGTGACGTTGTGGTTGCCCAGATACCAAGAGAGGTTGTCCTCAACGGTCCAAATATCCTGGTTGAGGTAGTTAGCGGCACTGCTGTACTCGGTACCGATATTAACCGTGTTCATGGAAGTATCGTCACCACCGGGAACGTTCTTGATCTGTATCGTAGGACCCTGATAAGGAACATCGCGGCTGTCACGGATGAAGCTGGCGGAGACACGAGCCTCATTGTAGAGAACAGGGCTGATGTGGGAGTTCAACTCAGCGACGAAAGAGTTCGTCTTGTTGTTCATGCGATAGCTGGAGTTGTTGAACGTAAACGTAGAGCTGTTCAATCCGTCCTTGTCATCGTAAGAATCGTTGTGCTGATAACGGAAAGCCAAATGATTGTTGGTGTCAATGTTCCAGTCTAGACGAGCCAACAGACCGAATGACTTTGTACCGAGCTCACCCTTGCCGTAGCTGTCCTCAATACCTGTGAGGCTCTTGTACTTGTCAGCGATCTGCTTCAGTGCAGACTCAGTGACATACTTTGTGATATAGCCCGGGTAGATAGTAGCCGGTGCCTCAGTCTTCTTGTATTCAGCGCTGGCGAAGAAGAACAACTTGTCTTTCACGATAGGACCACCGATGGTAGCGCCATAGGTCTTTGTGGAACGCTGTGAGAGTTTGTCCACAACATAGTCGTTCAGACGGTTGTACTTGTTGTACATGTCCTGGTTGGTATAGTACATATAAGCACTGCCATGGAACTGGTTTGTACCACTCTTTGTGATGGCGTTGACAGAACCACCGGTGAAACCGCCCTGACGTACATCGAAAGGAGCGACGCTCACCTGCAGCTCCTGGATAGCATCCATAGAGATAGGATTGGCTCCCGTCTGACCGCCATTAGTACCGGACGAAGCCAGGCCGAAGACATCGTTGCTGACGGTACCGTCAATCAGGAAAGAGTTGTAACGGTTGTTGATTCCGGCGATAGAGATACCACCGACACGAGAAGATGATACCAGGGTAGAGAGCTTGGCAACATCATAGATGTCACGGCTGATCGTAGGGGTATTCTCAATACGCTGCCGGTTGAAGTTGACAGCAGCGCCACCACTGTTACGACCGCCCCTGCCTGTGACAGTCACCTCACCGAGCTCCTGAGCGTTCTCCTTGAGGTCGACATTGAGTGTACGCGTCTGACCAAGGGAGAGCTGGATGTCGTCGAACGCTTCGTCTTTGTAACCGAGATAGCTGACAGTCACTTTGTAAGGACCACCGACACGCATACCCTGAATGGTAAAGCGCCCCTTCTCATTGGTCACGGCATTGTAGCGTGTACCAGAAGGTTCGTGGATTGCGGTGACGGTAGCGCCGATAACGTTCTCACCACCTGCTACAACATTACCACTGATGGAGGAGGTTGTAACCTGAGCCATGACTGATGCAAAAGTAATCATCAACATAGCTACAAAAGTAGACAATCTTTTGTACATAGATGTGAATATAAAATGAAGTGAATAAAAACTTTATTTCTCAATTTTAGCTTACCAAATATCTATATATAATGTAATAAATACGTGCCATTTTAAATATGGTACAAAATTAGCTAAAATTCTCCATACTCTTGTGTAGAATTGTGAAATACTTTTTGCAAACGTGTTAAAAAGGGGGCCTCAACCCCATCCCGCCCCTCCCTACAGGGGAGGGCTGGAGTGGGGCATTAATAGTCCCGCCCCATACATCAACACAATATACCGGAGGAGCTTGCCAATCGTGATGCTGACGATAGAGATAAACAGGTTGGAACGCATCAGCCCCAGACAGATGGTGATGGCAGAGCCGATAAAAGGGAGAAAAGCAAAAAAGCCTATCCACGCACCGTGCCCCGCCATGAACCGCTGTGCCTTGTCGAGACTTTCTTTTCTGACATGGAGGTAGCGCTCTATCCAGTCGAGCCGGCCGAGCCGGCCTATCCCATAATTGAATAAAGAACCGAGGACATTGCCTACCGTGCCATAGAAGATGAGGACATCACCTTTCAGTCCTGCAGCATAGAGTCCGAGCATGACGGCCTCACTGGAGAAAGGAAAGAGACTACCCGCGAGGAATGCTGCAATGAGCATGCCCCAGTAGCCGTAGTTGAGCAGAAAATCAGTGATGGCCTGAGACATGTCAAGCGTCAATGAGATTAAAAAATGTAAGTGCCAAGGCTCCGGCAGCAAGTACCATGGAGACAATGTTACTCAAGCGTGAATGGGTCAGCGCGAGCCAGTGTCCGATGAGAGGTGCCGTGAGCACGATGGAAATACCCAGGAGGAAGCCGAAATGCTGTGGCTGGATGACACCGAAGAGAATCGTCAGCGTGTCGAGCACGATAAACAATTCGTATATCATGCGGATGCGGATACGGTCCTGATAACTGTACATCGCGAAATGAACACCGCCAAGAATGGCACAGAACAGTACGAAGCCGAATGTCATCCACTCATGGGGCCCTACATTAGTAGCTAAGAACGGTTTGCCGAACTGGAGGACGCTGAGGAAATGGGTACTGAGCCAGTCCACACGACCTGTGTAGATAAGCCAGGCTGCCACAAACCAGTAAGGAGCGATGACACCTAAGATTGATGAGAGGAACGTGCGGGGAGAGAAGCACTGCATGTACACCGCCATGACGATCCACAGGGCCGGAAGGAAGAGAAGGATCTGAGGAAAGACGGCACTGCCTATGCCAAACGCACAGAAGGCATAGAACGTCAGGCCCGTGGCATTGGGGTTCTGGTAGGTACGCAGCAGGAAGAGGAGGAACGCGATGAACGTGATCTGCACCACCGCCACGCTGACCGTACGGAAGAGGAACAGCGACATGGTGGTCATGACAAGGAACGAGCACGACACCATACGCGAATAGATGCGTATGAGGGCATTGCTGTTGTTCAGCTTCACCATCATCAAGGTAGAGGCAAAGAGCAAGGCAAAGTTCAGCCACATGCTCTCCCCCAGGAGCCAGGCTGCCAGGCTCACCGCCAACCCGTAAGTCACTGTCACCGGCAGTGTCCACCGGGATGTCGCTATTCTGTTCTGTAGTCGCTTCACGCTCTGTTCCTATCTTGAAACATTAATGTATTCTTCAATACCGGATTTCTCCCAGAGTTATTTTCTTCACGCCTGTCGTCTCTCCATGCCGAGCCGGCTCTGCGTGAAATTCCATGAAATGCTCTGTGAGAAGCCGGCGAAGAATCTCCGTGAGAACAGTTATTACAAGTCTTGTCCGATATCTCTCCGGAAGTATCTGCCTTCGAAATCAATGGTCTCGGCACCGAGCATACTCTTCTGCAGCGCCTCCTCCTTGTCCTTGCCATAGGAGGTGACGCAGATGACACGGCCGCCGTTTGTCACGACCTGACCGTCTTTCAGTGCCGTCCCCGAATGGAACACGATGCTCTCTGGATCGACCTTGTCGATGTTCAGGATGGGGAATCCTTTCTTGTAACTCACAGGATAACCGCCCGAGACAAGCATCACGCAGACAGCCGCACGGTCGTCAAACACCACCGTGCGCTTGTCGAGGTCACCATTGGCTACCCCCTCGAAGAGGTCGACGAGGTCACTCTTGAGGCGCGGCATGACCGTCTCCGTCTCCGGGTCGCCCATACGGCAGTTGTACTCGATGACCATCGGCTCACCCTTGACATTGATGAGTCCGAAGAAGATGAAGCCTTTGTAGTCGAGACCTTCCTCAGCCAGGCCCTCGACAGTAGGACGGATGATACGGTCCTCCACCTTCCTCATCCACTCCTTCGTGGCGAAAGGAACGGGAGACACGCTGCCCATGCCACCGGTATTCAGACCTGTGTCGTGCTCACCGATACGTTTATAGTCTTTTGCTTCCGGCAGAATCTTATAATGCCTGCCATCGGTCAGCACGAACACCGAGCACTCGATGCCGGAGAGAAACTCCTCGATGACGACCTTCGCCGAGGCGTCACCGAACATGCCGCCGAGCATCTCTCTGAACTCAACCTTGGCAGCCTCCAGGGCAGGCACGATGAGCACGCCCTTGCCGGCAGCCAAGCCGTCAGCCTTCAACACGTAAGGCGGCTGGAGCGTCTCCAGAAACCGGCAGCCTTCCTCCACCGTCGTGCCGTCGAAAGTCTCATAGGCCGCAGTGGGGATATGATGACGTTTCATGAATCCTTTGGCAAAATCCTTACTGCCCTCGAGCTGTGCACCGGCCTTAGAAGGACCGATGACGGGAACATCTCTCGTGCGTGGGTCAGCCAGGAAAGCGTCGTAGACACCTTTCACCAGGGGAGCCTCAGGACCGACGACGACCATGTCGATGATGTTCTTGACCACAAAGTCTTTCTGTGCCTCGAAGTCATCCACGCCGATGGCGACATTCTCACCCAACGATGCCGTGCCGGCGTTACCCGGAGCTATATAGAGTTTTTCGCACTTAGGGCTCTGTGCGATCTTCCACACCAGCGCATGCTCGCGTCCGCCACTGCCTAAAAGTAAGATTTTCATAGCGTTATTTTAAGAAGTCAAAGAAATATCCGGATATGCGCTCATGCAGGTGCACGCTCTGGTGACCGCGCATGTTGTGAGGCTCACCGGGATAGACGAAGAAGTCGGGCTGCGTGCCGTACTTGATGCACTCCTTGAGGAATGAGAGGGCATGCTGCGGCACCACTGTGGCATCGTTGCCACCGATGATGATCTCCAGGCGATCCTTGAGATTCTTCGCCTTCGGGATCAGCGACGAGCGGGCGTAACCTTCAGGGTTAGTCTGCGGCGTGTCCATATAACGCTCACCGTACATCACCTCATACCATTTCCAGTCGATGACAGGGCCACCGGCGACACCACACTTGAAGACACCCGGATGGGTCGTCATCATGTTGATGGTCATAAAACCGCCGAAGCTCCAGCCGTGCACGCCAAGACGCGTGCTGTCGACGTAAGCCAACGACTTGAGGTAGTCGACACCTTTCATCTGATCCTCCATCTCATGGTCACCGAGATGACGGAACGTCACCTGCTCGAACGCTTTTCCGCGGTTCTCCGAACCCCGGTTGTCGAGGATGAAGAGCAGACAGCCGCGCTGGGCCATGTAGGTCTCCCACGAACGGGAGCAGTAGTGCCAGCGGGCATCGACATTATGCGCGTGAGGACCGCCGTAGACATAAATGATGGTGGGATATTTCTTTCTCGGGTCGAAATGGACCGGCATTACCATGCGGTAATAGAGATCCGTCACGCCGTCGGCAGCCTTGATGGTGCCACAGCGGTACTCGGGCACGTCATAGCCTTTCCAAGGGTCGGCAGCGGTGAGCCAGCGTGTGCGGCGCCCGTTGTCAGTGCTGACGATAGCGATGTTGCGCGGGGTCGTCGGAGCAGAATAGTTGTCGACGATATACTGACCGGTGCCGCTCAGCGATCCCGTGTGCCAGCCCTGGCCGTTGTCGTCCATGAGAGCACGCTTACCCGTAGCGATGTCAACAACCCAGATGTTGCGCTGTATCGGACTGCACTCATTGCTCTCATAGACGAGCGCCTTATGCTTCGTGTCGAAGCCGAGGAAATCCTCCACAACCCATTTGCCACTTGTTATCTGCCTGAGCTCCTTACCCGTGGTGTCGAAAAGATAGAAGTGGTTGTATCCGTCTTTCTGACTCTGCATAATGAACTTCTGCGAATCCCAGGGGAGGAACATGATGGGATGCAGCGGCTCGACGTATTTATCATCGGTCTCACGATAGAGTTCTTTGAGCCTGTCACCCGTCGTGGCGTCGTAGCTCACGAGGCGGCAGTCGTTCTGGTCACGGTTGAGCTCGAACATATAGATAGTCTTCGAGTCGGGGCTCCATGCCACATTCGTGAAGTACCGGTCTGTGGGGTCGCCTGCCTTGAGATAGACGAGTTTCCGGGCCGTGAGGTCATAGACGCCGAGGGTCACCTTGTGACTTGTCCCGCCCGCCATCGGATATTTGTCGGGGGCATAAGTGGCAATGCACGAACCGGAGTCGGGCACGACCTCCGGATCGGGGATGTCAACCTGCGGATAGTCGGTCACCATCGACTGGTCCATGCGGTAGAATGCGAGTTTCCTGCCATCAGGACTCCAGAAAAGGCCACCGTCGATACCAAACTCGTTGCGGTGCACGCTCTGTCCGTAGACGATGTTACGGGAGCCGTCCGCCGTCAGCTTCCGCACAGCGTTCACAGGTTCTGCCTTACTGCCTGTCGAGGGCTGTGCGATATAAAGTTGCCAGTCCTTGACGTAAGCCAGCGAGCGGGAGGCAAGGCAGAAACTTGATGCCTGTGTACCGGACACCATGTTGACAGCCCACAGCACGCGGTGCGACCTCCAGTTGTACGCCACCGTCTGATTGCCTGCCGTGAGGATGACGACAGGTTTGCCGGCCTCGGGGAACAAAGCGGAGTAGAACGAGTGGACCGTCAGCCCGTCCCTCTTGAGCCGGGCTGCCGTGATCAGTGTCTTCTCCTTACCCGTGTTTTTATCGACGACAGAGCAGTACCCGGCATCGAGACGGATAAGCTCATCTCCCCACCATGTCGTCCACCGGTTCTCCGGCACGAACTTATGGTAGCTGACACCGCCAAAGTTGAGGTCCTCGAGCGTGAACAGACAGCTCCGCACTGACTGCGCATTCTGTGCCGTCTGCGTCCGGGCCTCAGCTCCCATGAAAGTCATTGCCGACATCATAAAAACAAATATCTTCTTCAGCATCATATTATAGGCCTTACTCCCGGTATTTCTTCTTCCACTTCTTATCCTTCGAGAACGACCTGCGGTCTTCGTCGAGTCTGCCTCTTGCCGGCTTACGTCTGTTTCCACGCTCGTCGTCGAAGGAATGGAACTTGAATGTGCGGATGTCACCATCCTCATTAGCCTGCAGGTCACGCTTGAGCGAATAATAGTTATGCTTGCCGCCACGTCCCCTGGCATTGCCATAGTTGCTTTCACCATCGAGGCGCTCCTTGAACTCACGGTTCTTCTTGAACCGGTGCTTCTGAGCCATCTCGCGCTTCTCCTCCTCGTTCTTTACGATGCCGCCCTCATGGCGGAAGTCGGCCATCTTACCGTCGAAAAGCGTGTACTTACGGAACTCGCACTCGAGGGAACCATTATAAAGAGGTATCTTGATAGAGGGCTTCAGACCAATCTGCTCGAAGCACTCCTCACGGTACGACAGCACCCAGGCCTCGTTGCCGCTGAACTCGCGCTTGAGCTTCTCGCCGATCATCTTATAGGTGCCCAGAAGGTCCGGCGTCGTGATACGCTCACCGTAAGGCGGGTTCATGACGATGATACTCTTCTCCGCAGGCTTCTTGAAGTCCTTGAAATCCTGCTGCTCCACGGAGATGTCCTGTGAGAGACCGGCAGCCTTGACGTTCATACGCGCCGTGTTGACAGCCTTCATGTCGATGTCGTAGGCATAGATATGATGTTCGAAGGGACGTTCCTGAGAGTCGTCGTTATAGATAGTCCCGAAGAGATCCTGGTCAAAGTCGGGCCATTTCTCAAACGCAAAGCCCTTACGGAACACACCGGGAGAGATGTTACGGGCGATGAGGGCCGCCTCAATGGCGATGGTACCCGATCCGTCCATAGGGTCGATAAGGTCACACTCACCTTTCCATCCTGTCATGAGAATCATGCCGGCAGCGAGGACCTCATTGAGCGGGGCCTCCACACTTTCCTGACGGTAGCCGCGGCGGTGCAGCGACTCACCACTGGAGTCGAGAGAGACAGAGCCGTCATCGCCGGCGATATGGATATGGAGCCGGATGTCGGGATTGGCCACGGAGATGTTAGGGCGGGAGCCCGTCTTCTCACGGAACTGGTCGACGATGGCGTCCTTGACTTTGTAAGTGACGAAATGGGAGTTGCGGAACTCGTCAGAGTAGACCACGGAATCGACGGCAAACGTCTTCCCCGGAAGGATATACTTGCTCCAGTCGACGGTCTTCACGTTATCATATACCTCCTCTGCCGAGCGCGCCTTGAAATGCTTGATGGGCTTGAGGACCCGGATGGCGGTGTGCAGCTGGAAGTTGGCACGGTACATCATCTCTTTGTCTCCCGTGAACGACACCATGCGCCTGCCGATCTGTACGTTGTTTGCACCAAGCTGCGTGAGCTCCTGAGCCAACACATTTTCAAGTCCCATGAAAGTCTTGGCGATGAGTTCAAATTCCTGTTCCATTATTGAATTCTAAATCAAATATATCTTTTTTCTGTTGTTTATATTTCCTTGAGCCGGGCTTCATGTCGTGTGTCACCCACACGTTGGCACCGATGACGGAGCCTGATCCTATCGTCACACGGCCCAGGACGGTAGCGTTGGCATAGATGACGACATTGTCGCCGATGACGGGATGACGGGGAATGCCCTTGATGGGGTTGCCGTCCTTGTCGAGCGGGAAGCTCTTGGCACCAAGGGTGACACCCTGGTAGAGCTTGACGTTACGCCCGATGATACATGTCTCGCCAATGACGACACCCGTGCCGTGGTCGATGGTGAAGTATTCACCGATGGAGGCACCGGGGTTGATGTCAATGCCGGTCTCCGAGTGGGCGAGCTCGGTCATGAGACGCGGGATAAGCGGCACACCCATGAGACAGAGCTCGTGGGCGACACGATAATTTGTGAGACATCTGATGACGGGGTAACAGGAGATAATCTCTGCCTGACTGTGGGCGGCAGGGTCACCGTTGTAGGCTGCCGAGACATCTGTGGCAAGCATGCGGCGTATCTCCGGCAGCCGGCTGATGAGCTCTCGCGAGATGTCGTGCGCCTTCATCGTCAGGTTGCCATCAGCAATCTTCACCCTGTCAGAATCGTCTTTGGATACATAACTGAAACACAATCCGGCAAGGACCTGCTCGCAGAGCAGATGATACATCCGCTCGACATTGACGCCAATCTGGTACTTGATGGTATGGATATCGACCTGTGACTTCCCAAAATAACCAGGAAAGAGGATAGCGCGGGCCAGCTGTATAATCTCCTCAAGGCTCTCACCGGAAGGGAGAGGATAACCCTCCTCATGTTCATGGCACAGTCCCTGCAGCGATTCAGGATCAGAGAGGCGGCATATAGCGTCGTGCAACATGAGGTTCGTTTTCTGTCTGCTCATTTCTGTGTGTCAGTATTTCGTGCAAAGTTACGAAAAAGTAATGGAAAGGAACAAAGAAAAATAAAAAAAAGACCTTTCACTTTATCCCCTCCTCAAAGAGGACGGAATCATATGCTTCAAGAACCGGTACCCCGACAGGTTATGTCTTCCTTGAGCATAAATATCTTTTATACTTTTTTCTTTTGCACAACGTTCCATTTGTAGTAACTTTGCGGTAATTTTGAATAATTATGGATTCTATGAACGTTTTCAATCCGGGGAAGATGAAGAGAATGCTTACCCGCGCAATAGTTCTCACGATGCTTGTCTTAGTATCGTCAGTCATTTCCTGCCCTGTGGCATTGGCCCGGAAGCCCGCAGCGAAAGCTGACAAAGAGGCTGCGGCCCGGCCGTCTTCCTCCCCCGCTGACACATCATCAACACCCAACCCCGCTGACACAACCGATGACGCCTCCCTCGCCGGCTTAGGTTCCGACAACGGCGGCATGCCGGCAGAAGAGAGCCAGGGATTCTACAAGTCACTCAAGACAAAGTTCATCGAGGGTAACGCCGGTTTCATGTCGTTTGTGGCACTGGCCCTCGTCCTCGGCCTGGCGTTCTGCATTGAGCGTATCATCTATCTGAGTCTCTCAGAGATTGACGCGAAGAAGTTCATGGCTGACCTCTGCAGGAAACTGGAGGCCGGTGACATTGAAGGCGGCAAGGCACAGTGTTGTAACACGCGTGGTCCCGTGGCATCCATCTGCTATCAGGGTCTTGAGCGCATCAATGAGAAAATGGACAATATCGAGCGCAGCATCATCAGCTACGGCTCCGTACAGAGCGCTAATCTCGAAAAAGGCTGCTCATGGATCACGTTGTTCATCGCCATGGCACCTTCACTGGGATTCCTCGGTACCGTTGTGGGAATGGTCATGGCTTTCGACCAGATTCAGACAGCCGGTGACATCAGTCCCACCATCGTGGCTGCCGGTATGAAGGTGGCACTGATCACGACTATCTTCGGTATCATCGTCGCACTTATCCTGCAACTGTTCTACAACTATATTCTCTCGAAGATCGATCACCTCACCTCACAGATGGAGGAGTCGGCCATCACGCTCATGGACTCTATCACCAGATATAAGAAAGCCACACAAAAAGGTCAATTAGACAAGGAGGGCTTGATGCATGAAAATTGATAAAAAGAAACTGCCATCGCGCGTTCTCTACGTGCTCGTGGGCCTCATCGTCATCATCTTCGCCCTGTTCTGGCTCATCAGCTACAACAGGCCTTCCGATGAGGACGGCAGCTTCAATGCGCCACTCTTCACCGACGTGCTGCTCGTGTTCATGATGCTCCTCACCATCAGCAACTTCGCCGTGGCGGTGTGGTCTGCCGTGAGGAGCAACAAGGTGAGCAGTGGAGGCGAACGTATCGTGAACAACATCCCCGTAAGGAAGATCGGGCTCTGTATCGCGGGGGGCACTGCCCTTGTCCTTCTCCTGACGTTCCTCCTCGGATCGTCCACTCCCATGAAAATCAATGGAGCCGACTATACCGACACGTTCTGGCTCAAGGCCTCTGACATGTTCGTCGCTACCTCGCTGCTGATGATCGTCGCTGCCGTCGCAGCCGTGATCTACGGCGCCACTAAATACATCCGCAAGCCATGATGTTCAAGCATAAGGAACACCGCGTACCGGGACTGAACACGACATCGACAGCCGATATCTCGTTCATGCTCCTCATCTTCTTCCTTGTCACGACAAACATGGATATCGACAAGGGCCTGCAGCGTCAGCTTCCGCCGACGGGGAAGAACGATATGCAGGAGTCGTTCGTAGAGAAAGGTACGACGATGCAGCTCGTCATCAATGCTGACAACCAACTGCTTCTCGACGGCAAGCCGTTCCCCGTGAACCGGCTGCGTGCCGAGGTGGAGAACTTCGTGCAGCGGGTGGGCAAGCGTCATCTCATCACCGTCAAGGTCGACCCGGGATCGAACTATGATACTTATTTCGGCATGCAGAACGAGCTCATGGCAGCTTACCGCGTGCTGCGCGACCGCACGGCCCTCCGCCTCTACGGCCGTGATTATAATGCCCTGTCGCAGACACAGCGCGACAAGGTGAAGGACGAATGTCCACAGCGTATTGCCGAACAGTATAATGGCTCCATCGGACAGGACGAATCCGCCAATGGAGCCACTAACACAGCCTCATCCGATGAGGCTGCAAACGAGAAAGGAGGCACAGAATGACGATGTTCAGACGTCGGCGTCATGAGGTGCCCGGACTGAACACCGCATCCCTCCCCGACCTTATCTTTACGGTCCTCTTCTTCTTTATGATCGTCACCCACATGCAGAAAGTGGCGGTCAAGGTGCAGTTCCGCACGCCACAGGGCACAGAGCTTACGCGGCTGACGAAGAAGACGTCCGTCACCTATATCTATATAGGCCGCCCGTCAGCTGACCTCCGTAAGACCTTCGGCAACGGCACGCGCATCCAGCTCAACGATAAGTTCACGCCCGCCTCCGAGGTTGCCGACTACGTCACGGCGGAGCGTAACCGCATGTCGCCCGAGGATCAGGAGCAGATGACCGTGTCGATCAAGGCGGACCGTGGCACCCACATGGGCATCATCAGCGACGTCAAGCAGGCCCTCCGTGCCGCCAAGGCCTACCGCATCAACTATTCAGCGACAGAAAAGAGGCGATAATTCCCAGGCTATATCAACGGAGCACGATTTAGTTTCTCCCGCTTTTCGCTATGCTGTTCAGATCTAACCCATTCCCCTCTCCTTTCTAAGGAGGAGTTGGGGGAAAATCTTCTTTTCCACCTCCACCATGCATGATAGAGTCTGAACACCGGCTCACTTATGGCCTCAGATGGGAAATATCGGACCAAGCGTGCATCGCGTGACAACCGCTGGATGTTCTTTCCTAAGGCTGAATGCCCGAACTTGGCATTCCGATTGTCGTACTTGCCGAAGTTTCCACCAAGGAGAATCTCTTTAACTACAAAATTTCCTCGCCTTCCATCTGGTTCCACGATTGCCCAGTCTTTGTCCATGCCTAACTTCTCCGTGAGTATCCACATGAGTGCTGAAGCGACATGGAACAATCCGAGGTGCTTTAGCAACGATTTCCAATCCGTTCGAGAGTCCTTTGAGGATGCAACATACTGCTTCAAAAGATAATAATAGTCAACTATCTGTCTAAGTCCTATTCCCTCATGGAAGAGATGTTGGTAGATATGACTGAGTTGGAAGACGATATTAAACTCATCAGTGGGTATCGCTACCTTTTGACTGCCAATCTCCACGTAATGCGTAAACTGCTCGTCAGCATGTTCCTGAAAATAGTGCTGTAACCGTGCATTATGAGTGAGGTTCTGCATGAAATGGGGACGATAGTGCACTTCCACCTCTGTGCCATTCTGGTTTAGTCCGTCGATATGGTGATAGACGGCCTTTGCCCTGATGTTCCTGTCCCTTACAAACGAGATAATGGTCTTGATATCCCTTTCTAAGCCCTGGCTCATCTTAGGCCGGACCCACAAGTCAATATCTCCTGGTGTCCTTGCAGCCGGGTCCGGATAAAGCAACGCATTACCTTGCCCTTTCAACAGACAGCAATCAAAACCCTCACCTTCCATCCATGCCACTTCTTCGGCTACATCATGATCCAGTTTACTGTTCCGTCTCTCTATTTTCACAGCCTCTCCCATCCAGTCCATGATGAGATTCTCTCCTGGCGACATCTCCTCCGGCAGTTTCTCAACTCCTTCAAAACAAATCCCCGAAAGACCCTGTTTCTTCACCATCTCAAACACCTGTCGCCATTTGGCCGTACTCAAAATGCCCTCGAAATGGTCTGTCGTCCCTATAGACAGCCGAACAAGTTGGAAGAGATCTTCAATATGCTTCATTGTCTCATCAGTGAGCGGTACACCTCCGCTGTCTGGTCAGCAATCTTATCCCAGTTATATTTGCTCATATCGTATTCAACATGATGGTATGACTCATCAACGATGGCCTGGAGCTTATCACGCAGAGCGTCAATATTACCCATTGGGAAGTAATCTTTCTCGGGAAGGCCAACTTCAAGGTTAGCCGGAATATCCGATACAATGACAGGCACAGAATAGCTCATAGCTTCAAGCAGTGCAATAGGCAGACCCTCATGGGAAGAAGGCAGACAATATGCTCGGCAATTGGTAAAAAGCGAATGGAGTTTCTTGCCTTTGATGAAGCCTGTCAGAACAACACCATTGTCACGTGCCAACTGCTTAAGCTGACGGGAATAGTCATCCTCAAAGTCTGTGTCACCGGCAAGAACAAGCTTGATTTTCTCGCCACTCTCATTCTTCGCCTTAATCTGTTTGAAAGCGTGGATAAGATCATGAAGACGTTTCTCCGGCACGAAACGGCACATGCCGAGGATATATTTACCCTTCTCGATACCTAACTGTTCAAAATATTCGGGATATTCACAGATCTCTGGCTTTGGCACTCCATTATAGATAAGGTGAACGTTCTTTGTCCGACCATATTTCTTGGCGATCAAGCTCTTGATGACTTCGCTGATAACAATCACATCGTTGGCAAACGTGCAACCCATACGCTCACCTAACTTCAATATCGTCTTAGCAGCGAATCCCCACTTGTCACGGTCATAGTCGGAACCGTGGTGCGTAAACACCACCTTCATGCCCAACAATCGGGCAAGCGGTGCCAACATCGCAGGACCAATGGCGTTAATGTGGACGATGTCAGCATGGAGGCTCTTCGCTTTCCATATAGCACGCCAAGTATGCACAATCGCTTCGAAGGCTTTCTTATTAGGCGATGCCACATCTACGAGTTTCACACCTTCCCACTCCTTCAGGCCATCGTGAACATACTTATCCCGCCGGATTACGGTCACGTCAAATCCTCTTTCCACGATCCGTGGGAACAGCTCCTCACAATGCGTCTCCACGCCACCCATAACATTAGGGATGCCACGAGTACCGGTCACTACTATTTTAGTCATCTTCTTTCAATAATTACTTTAATTACTTTGCCCTTAATTTACTCAACCCTTTTCCAACAAACGGGAAGCAATAGTACTTCACGATATATGAGAAGAAAATTGCCCCGATCAAGACAAGAATCAATTCTATAAAGTATAAAATATTATTGTTGCTTATGAAATTCTCCAAATGCATTTTCTCGACAACTCTATAAAACATCATATGGCAGAGATATATCTCCATACTTATACCACTTAGGAATTTCATAACCTTATTGCCTAGCACTACATTTTTCTTAGCTATAGCATAAACAGTCCAAACGCTAAAAAGAATGACTTCTGCTATATTATGGAAAAAGGTATTACTCATTCGAGTTAAGAAATAACCTAATGTAATGAGTATACTAAAAGTCAAACATACTTTATAATGCTTTTCGGCTATTGCTATTATTTCTTTTCGATAGAGATAAATGAGTCCCCCGATGATAAAGAATGGGCTGCTGTACAAAATGTTAGAACGGGCAAGAACCTTGAAATAGTTAATGGCTATATAGCACATAAGCGATACCAGTGTTGTAGAAATCCATGCTCTTTTCTTATTATCCATTAAAAATACGAAGAACGGAAATAATAGATAGAACACGAAGATGGTACCAAGAAACCACCCTACCCCTATAACATGAATATCAGCGTTTAGGAAATTGAAACACAAGGTTAGATCGGCGAAAGCCTCACAAAACGTGCCCCAACTTGGTTCTGTAACAAAATCAATAGCCACAAGAAAAGCAAAGAATGGGAAAATCCTTTGATATCGTCTCTTGTAAAAAGCATTTGGTGTTATCAATCCATTTTTAACTCGCTCGTAATACCCACAACACATTGAGAAAGCACTAAGCAGCATGAAAAGCAAAGTGAAGTCTGTAAAGAATGGGATTATCCAAGAAGTAAAAAATCCTAAGTCAGGTTTCAAATTAATGTTTGCTTGCACGTGCATCATTACAATACCAATAGCTGCAAGTGCCCTTAATCCATTTAATGAATCATATCTTTCTCTCTGTAGGGGGGTAATGCTCGTCATGTGATTCCTATGTTATTCTTTATCTGTAAAAATGTGGGTTAGATTGGGAATGGTGTTCTTTCAAAATTACATGGATTACACAGATACAGATAAAGAAGATATCCGTGCGATCTATATAATCCATGTGAGATTATTATTTGTTCTCTTCTGTGTGTCCAGCACCCTTCATCGGCTCACCTGCGGGTTGCACCTCTTCTGCGTCTGGATGCTCCACTCTCAGGTCTCCCTGGCGAGGATCCTGGCCTACGGGACACTGTGAGAAGTCGAGGCATGCCTCCTTGCCACACATCGAGCGCCACTTGTTCTTCAGCGCCCACTTAGCGGGATACTTGACGTACTTGTGCATCACAGGGCTTGCGGTACCAACCATCCAACAGTTCTTCGGGCAGGTGCGTACGGCATCACGTACCTTCTGTGCCTGCTCGCTCTCCCAGATCTCCATGAATGGCTTCTCGTGGATGTTACCCATAGATGCCTCGAAGTATTTCGTCTCCATACCGTTGCAAGGAAGTACCTCACCCCATGGGTCAATGAAGAAGTTTGCGGAGCCAGCCTCACAAGGCAACATACGCTTGCCACCCTCGATGTAGTTGATAAGACCCATGTTGAACCAAGCACGGAACCAACTCTTCGGATGCTTCTCCTTCAACTGCCAGGCTATGAGCTGCTTGAAGTTATTGCAGACCTCGTCCTTGTTCGTGATCTGGTTGTCGTACTTATGGAAGTAGAATGAGTTGTGGAAAGCTGCCGTAGCGAACTCCATACCCATGGCAAGACTCAACTGATAGAGTGAGAGCATGTCCTTAGAGTTATTGTTACTTACCGTGCAGCCAAAACCGATATCCTTCAGTCCCATGTGCTTCAGGGTGAGCAGTGTGCGCAGGCCCTTATCGAAACCACCGGCATGACCGCGGAGCTCATCGTTCTTTTGGCTCAGCCCCTCGATAGAGATACGGATACCGATATTCGGGAAACGCTTAGCGAGAGCTACGACGCGGTCCTCAAACCAGCCCGATGTAGAGATCACAATACGGTTGGTATGCTTGTAGCACTCCTCCACGATCTCCGGCAGGTCCTCACGGATGAACGGCTCACCACCAGTGAGGTTGATGAACTTCAACTGTGGAAGACACTTCAGGTCCTCGGCCTTCAACTCCTCCTTCTTGTTAGTCGGATTCTTCCAGATGTTACACATGACACAACGCATCGGACAACGATACGTCAGAATGATACTTGCGTCTGTTGGGCGCGGAATTCTATTATTACTCATAATGTTTATTGAATTTTCGTATATTGTAGTCTCTCGCCAAGGCGCAAAGCTCGCTACATGTCGGAGGTTTATCTTTGCGTAAGCATCTATGCTTCTATCCTTAGCGTTCTTGGCGCCTTTGCGAGAGAAATCAAAAATAGTCAGCGAGAGTTTAGCCCTCGTATATCTTTATGATGTCTTGATAATATTTCTCAGCGTTATACCGCTGCATGGACTGCTCAGCGATCTCAGCGTAATTGAACGGCGTATCCCACATCTTCTGAATTTTATCCTTGAGATCCGCCACATCCTTGCTGGTGAACGTCATACCCGTCTTGCCTTCTTCAATCAACTCGGGAATACCGCCTATTCTTGCACCAAGCACTGGTGTTCCCAGGCACTCTGCCTCTATTACCGACAAGGGGTTGTTCTCGTACCACTCAGAAGGGATGACAGAGAAACGGGTGCCACCAACGAGCGTCTTGATTTCGTTCCACTGTTTGAAGCCGACAAACTCAATATTATCCTTTGCTTTCGCCTTGCACTCATCCATCAGTGGACCGCCACCAATCACAACGAGTTTATATGGTAACTGATTAGCAGCTTCTATCAATGTCTGTACACCTTTCTCATGACTGAGCCTGCCTACATAACAATAGTAATCACCTTTGCGTTGATTATCTGATTCGCATTTTTCCACGTCGATGAAGTTGCGCAGTGGTACCAACTTCTTACTATCGAAGCCTCCTTGTGCCATCTTACCGGCCATGAACTTACTGGGGCAGATAAATACATCCGTGTTGCCTTGCAGCCGTGCGCCGTTCCATTTCACAGCTTCACGATAGCCAATCCAACTACCAAGCTTACCGCCTTTCATGCAAGAATACTTTAGGCAATCCTTTTTATTGGCGTTATCGCCAAAGCATAACTCGCAATTTTCTCCGCCTCGTATGCAATCATACCGTGGGCACAGCAGCTTATAGTCATGCAATGTCCATACGACTCGCATACCCTTCTGATGTGCTATCTCTCCGATGATCGGTGAGAGCTGCGTGTGGATATTGTTCAGGTGCACCACATCCGGCTTGAAGTCTTCAAGCAAATGCGTGAATTTCTTTCGTGTTTCAGTATCACCGAAAGGTCGCGTGAAAACCTTCAGTTTACTCATGTTTGACGGAAAGTATTTCTTCCATGGAGTTTCGAGATTCTCCGGAAAGTCCATGGCAAACACGGCAACCTCATGTCCGTGAGCCTTCAGCAACTGCTCCAAGTTAAGCATATAGATGCAGTCGCCGCCCCGGCGGTAATAAAACTTATTTGCTAACAGTATTTTCATAAACGTTGATTAAAGCTTGTGCAGAATGTGTACTTGTAAGATTATCACGATACGAGATGCACCTCTTCACGTACTCAGCATTATTGTCTATTATTTTTTTTATGTCATTTTCATCCCACTCATCTTTCACTATCCCTAAATGCTCCTTAGCAATATAACCAGCGGAAGATGGCTGGCGATTAGTGAGTATAGGCGTTCCAGAGACAATGCTCTCTGGGATGGAGACCATATTAAGATCCTGCCGGGTGTTCACCAAAAATGCCATTGAATAACGAATGTAGCTATTTAATGCAGCCTGTGGCAGGAATCCAAGGAAATCAACGACGTCATCCAGACCTAACTCATGAACAAGTTCCTTGAGCTTAGGCTCTTCTTCTCCACGCCCTGCAATCAGCAATCTTACATCTTTGTATCCCTCCAACTGATGGAACCGATGGAAGATTCTAATTATTCCGTCAACATTCTTGCGGTATATTAGTTGCGATGAACTGATTATCTGTCTCTTCTTTTCTTCCGAATAAAGGAATTTATCTATGTTGATGCCATGATCCACAACGGTCTTAACCGTCTGAGGCATATATTTGTGAATGAAATGATAAGCCTTTTCCGAACGAGGAACAACGGCTCTTACTTGTCGCATGAATAACCTTGCAATGGTGTTATGCCATATCTTTGAAGGAATCTCATGCATTTTTCTTTGATGAGCAGTAAGTTCCTGCCATATTATTGTCTTATCGGGACAACTCAAAGAAGCAAATAAGGAATGAAAACTAAATGTCTCACTTGAGATGACTAAATCATATTCACTGTTATGCTTCTTCAGCCAACGCCATAACTCAAAGGAGAGGGGAAGAGCATAAGATAGTATTCTCGTCCCAACAGATTTCATGAAGATTACCGGGAAATCGTAAGTCTCTTTACATGTCGGCCGATAATCATCCATTGCAATCAAGGTAACATCGTGCCCAAGCTTCTTAAACCCAAGGCACATACCATAAATCATCGTGTCCTTGATAGTTTTTACCTTTGGAAGAACGCCATCCGTCGCGGTGAATAAGATGGGATTCAATATTAATATTTTCATCATATATTATTTTAAAATTTATATCTTTGCATTAGTTAACAACATCAAGATGTGGATCAAGGCCGATTTTTCGGTTCTTCCGTTAAATGAATAGATAGGCTGTTGTATATATATTAAATTAAAAGAGCTGGTATTATGTAT
>ERZ773013.526-NODE-526-length-24043-cov-5.828623_pt1 | contig 24043 bp, 48 predicted proteins | sample MGYA00511670_ERZ773013 | MGnify/ENA primary metagenome ERZ773013 (study PRJEB29015, sample SAMEA2738120) | human oral metagenome | biome: human oral; feature: human-associated habitat; material: saliva | place: China | collected 2257 ... | reverse complement strand
TCTTCATTGTTTGAAAAACCGTTCTCTTCAACGTCTAAGAGAAGGTCACGTTCGGCTGCTTTAGCTTCTTTAATGGTTTTAAACCCACGTCGTGTTGTGCGTTTTTCTTTTCCAGTTGCAGGGTCTATACCCAGATATGTTTGAAAGAGATATCTAGTTTCTCCTTTTTTGGTAATATATTTTTTTATCATAAAAAGTCCTTTCTTTTCGATTGCTTGCCCGCATAGTTGAAAAGGTGTAGAACTTATGATAAACTATAGGTGTATTTTTTTATCATCCTTTCCATTGCTTGCTTGATGGAAAGTTGAATCCTCACACTCAAAGATGGCGAAGGCGAGTGTGGGGATTTTTTGTTTAGACGATAGGAATAAGTTCACCGCCTATTTGTTGGTTTATATAATCTCTATCTTCTGGATATTTCAACAGATAGGAGTTGATAGCTTCCATAATCTGGAAGTTCAATAATCCCACTGGTGATACTGGACCCCAAGTTTTGAATAAGGTTAGGGAAAAGATGAGTGCTCTCAAGCCGTTTTGTCCTTGCCCATTCTTGTAATCTTCTTCTGTGATGTGCAATCGATTGTGAAAGAATTTATTGTAATTGATTTTGTTCTTTTCTGTTGTGAAGTTATAAACTCTTCCAAGATGGGCACATCTGTTCCGATAGGAGAGTAAGAAGTAAAATACATTGATAAACAATTGTTTAATATCATTATCTATATTTTCTTTGTCTAGTCCTGTCATGCGCTGGATAACTTCTGTCTTTATATGCGACTTTTGTAGTTTATAAAAAGTGATTAGGTGACAAAAGTCATCCCTTTAACAAGAATCCAAGGCGGCACGTTGCCATGCTTTTCTCGATAATGTTTATATGGTTGAGTCTTATCTTGGGTGATTTTATAACATTTACGTAGAAACTTAGATCGTTCAGACTCTTTGAATTTTTTAGCACCTCGTTCATAGTTCTCTCTTTGAAGGTATTTATTTTGGTCTGCAGTGTAATGTTCTGCGACTACGTAGGAAAGAACGGTTCTAAGATGAGCCTCTATTTCTTGTAATGCTAGATTGATATTTGTTCGTATGCTTTTGTCCATGAGGAAAAAGTCTACGAGTTTTTCAAATGTTGCGCCCTCTTTAAATTTCTCTCCTTGTTCAATACCAATTTCTTTATAGCCGTTTATGATTTCGTAATAGCTGTATGTCGATAAAATGCTGATTGCCCTGTTTTCATCTCGGATGGTAAGCCCTCGAGATTTTAGGAGTTCTATCTGCTCTCGAAATGTTTTAAAAGGTTTTGTTTCCATATCTCTCCTCCGTAAATCAAAAAGAGCCTCTGTATAGATACAAAGACTCTTCTAGGCTCCCAGGGGGGAGCATTCACTTAGATTAATTTCATTATAGAGTCTTTTGTTGTTTTTGTCAAGCTTTTTGTTAAATTTGGTTTTATTCCCCTCTATACACCCCGACAACTGCATAAATCTTGATGTGTGTGTCTTCGGCTGGTGGGAAGTCTAGGATGATGTCTTCGTACTTGTCATTGAGGGACACTAGGCGTAAGCGTCCGTTTTCGGTATAGATCTTCTTGAAGTAAGAACGGTCTCCGTATGCGATAACTGCTAGGTCTCCGTTGTAGGTGGTCAGTCCTTTGTCTACTAAATAGAGAATGTCTCCGTCTTGGTAGTCAGGTTGCATGGAGTCTCCGCTGACCTTAGTCGCAATATCGTGACGTGGTGGTTGCTCGTCAACGTCTATAATCTCTCTGTCTGTATCGTCGTACCCAAATCCATAGTTAAATCCACAAGCTGCTGCCGTCTCAGATACAACCTCAACTTGGTACAAGCTGATAACTTCCGATACTTCGTTTATCTTCGTTTCTTCTTCGTTTTGCTCTGTGTACATCTTGCCGTTTGCTTTTTGCCTCTCCAGAAGCTCCTCAGAAGTCCGTAGGACGATTTTTTTATTATCTGGGGTTAATTGTACCACCTTGTCCGTTATCTGCTGTGTGAGCAAATCTGGGGACGTTGTGGTATTTATATCTTTACCGTGTAGAATATAATCTGTTGTTGTGTTGAAAAGTTTTGCTAATTTCACTAATTTAGCACCAGTTGGCAAATTTTTTCCATTTTCCCATTTCGAGACCGTTGTATCTGATTTATACCCTAAGTAATTAGCTACTTCTGTTTGTTCTAAATTATTTGCTAAACGCAATTCTCTAATTCTATAAGATATTTCTTGTATGTTTTCCATTTGTTTTACCTCTTTTTCTCAACTATATTCTATAATATATTTGAGAAATTATCAAGTACAGTATAGAAAAAATCAAAAAAATTGAAAAAATCTCAAGTAAACTATTGACACTTGAGAAAAAATCAAGTATAATTAAAACATGGTTGAGGTAATCAACTAAATAAAACAAGGAGGAAAGACATGCTAAGTCGTAAGATAAAGCGGACAAAGAAATCCAGGCGACATAAAAAGCCTTGGAGCAATGAGTCCAAGGCAATCATCATCTCAGCATTGATACCAGCAATAGTTGAGATTATCAAATATCTCTTAGCTCTAGTTAAAGACTAAGGGAGAGGGGGAGGGGCGTAAGCCCCAACACCCTATTTGATAATACGATTATAGCATGTCTTTTAGAAAAATGAAAGCAGAAGATAAAAAAATAGGACGCTGGAAATATAGGCTTGGTTGGTTGGTTGTTGCACTTATCTGGGCATTATTTATCTGGCATTGGTTCTTTTAGTGACTGCTAGAAAGGAGGTACTAAGTTGCCTAAACCAACAATAACAATAGCAGAAATTCGTGCAAAGAATGGGAAATTATCTCAAGAGGCATTTGGCGCAAGTATAGGCGTCAGCGCACAAACAGTTGGATCATGGGAAAAAGATATTTATAAAATTAAGCCAAAACATCTTTTAAAAATTTATGAGAAATATGGCGTAAGCTCCAAAGATTTACTAGGAGCTTAATTTTAAAAAAACAACTTGAGAAATTCTCATGTATATCTAACAAAAGTCAAAAAGGTCAAACTTTTTCAAAATCGATAGAATAATTCTATCAAAACTGTTGACAAGTACCAACAGTTTTGAAAAGACCTATTAGTAGAAAGGAAAAAGTCAATGTATGGAGTGAAAATGAGGGAGCTGAGAACGGCTCAAAAGCTGGGCTTGCGTGAGCTTGCCAAGCGAACCTTGATAGACTACACGACCTTGTCACGGATCGAGAACGACCTGAAGGCGGTGACGCTGTCGCAGGCGGTGGTCATCGCCAAGGCGCTAGGGTGTAGGGTAGAAGATATGCTGTAGGAGGAAGGAAAACGGAATGAACGAGCTAGAAAGAACAGCCCTCAATGAAGTATTGAGGACAGTGACCTATATTGCTGAGGAGAAAGAAAGGAAAGAGGGATGATGTGTTTAGAATATCTAACTGAAGATGACGTGGAAAAAATCAAAAAAGAACTTTTGCAAGTTCTTCGTAATCATAATCTGAACAGCGGACTGGCTAAAGCAGTTCTTGCTGATACTGTTGAGACAATTGAGAAATATTCACAGTTGCCAGAGTAGTTATTTAAGACTTTTGATGATAGCCTCAATTTAGAAAGGAATATTATGAACAACGCAGCGCAAAAAGTAACACGGATTGACAAAGATGCCTGGGAGATTGCTACGGAGTTGGCGAACGAGTACGGCGTATCTATTTGTCACATCATCAGCGAGAGTGTCCGCTACTGTGCAGAGAATGCCGAATTTAAGGAGATGGACGTTGTCGTTAAACGATTGGTAGTCGGCAGTAAGGTGCTGGAGTAGGAGGGTGGAGATGGTACTAGAGAATTTAAAAGATGACATCCAAAGCTTTATTGAGAAGAGGGCTGATGAAGCAATTCAACAATCAAGGACATATTCACAAGCGATTTCGCTTGTGTCAAAATATACTGATTTTTCAGAACATGGTTTAGCAATGACAAAAGCTATTCAAGACGAAATTAGGAAACGTGCCTTGAATAGCCTAGTGTGAAATTATATAGCTTCTATTTTCACAATAGATGCAGAAGCATAGATAAGAGATACAAAAACTTACTTTAGATACAATGGATAGAATTGCTAACAAAAAATAGAACAAAAAAATTCACTAATAGGAGGGGAAGAGATGAATGCAAATGTAAATGTATTTTATGAATTAACTTGTAAAGACTTGAACGAAGCGATTGACGCAAAAAATAAAATCATCGCCAATACACTTGACGATGAAACTGTTGAGATAAAAATTGAATTCTTACGTGATGTTTGAACTGTAAAATCGCTCGGAGATGGTTCTATCGTAGATCGCGTAATAGAGCCATGGTCGATTGTCTGATAGCTGTAGCTGGAGAATCGCTTTTATTGCTCTCGTTTACAGTGTAGAACATTGCAGATGCCAATGTAGCATCAAGTACAAACTTGTCTATATATTTGTGTTTCTTGCTATCGGAGTAAGTAATTGTCAGTGTAATTCGACCTTTATAATCTGGGTCTATTGATGATGTAAATTTTTGTCCTGGGGCAATCATATTTCCGATAAGTGAGTTGAAGCGGTGTACAGAATTCAATGGATCCAATTCGCCATCTATCTGAATATTATCTATATATGCTGGAGTTTGGCCAAAGTTTTTAAAAACAAAGGTACGTTGTTGATTTTTAACTGCATAGACATCTACATAAACATTAATATAAGGCTTTGCCATATCCTCTGTAGCTTTCTTTGTTTGCCAGAGTGAAATGGTATTAAAAACAAAACCGATAACTGCAATTATTACTGTGATATAGAGTGTCCAAATCTGGACATTATCATTGGTGATTTGTGGCATTAGATCACTTCCTTTCTGCTTTTATTATAGCAAAAAGGAGAGAAAAATAGAAAGGAAAGAGATATGGCAAATAAGGGATTTAAAAATAGTTACATCGATAGAAAAAAATTAAGTAGTAGTCTTAAAACACTGATGACTCAGCAAGCTATTGAAAGAGCAGAGCTTGCTGAGTCTCAGCGTAAGGAACTTGAAGAATTTCTCAAGGATCTGCTTTAATTATAGCAAAATGGGGAGAACAATAGGAAGGAAAGAGATATGAGCAGCCTATCAAAAAATTTACTACCAATTCAAAATTTAGAAATTAAGATAGATAGCGACTCTAGTATTCCACGAGTTATTTTGAACGGGGTTGATTTTCAAACAGAAGATATTTGTCTTCAAGGTATCAAGATAATTTGGGAAACAAAGAAAGATGAAGTGCCAGAGACACTTATTCAGGTTGATTATATAAATAACCGTGAAGCGCCTCATATAGTATCTGTCAAACAGTCGTTTCAAAATACTTTACTTAAATAACTCTGGGTTTGTTACAAGATTAGTAATGATTTGTGAGGCGGTTTGAGATAGAAAATTTAGCGAAAACACACCTACTTTTTCAGCGACACTCTTGGTTTCTCTCCAAACTTTAGGACTCCTCACTGAATCAAGAAACTGATGTCCTTGGTAAGTCATGCCATGAACAAAGGCAATATACAAAGAATTTGAACCGTCAAAGGTCGGAGACCAATTTATAAAGCCAGCTTCTGATAGTAACTTACAGTGATAAACAATAGTATTTGTCTCGTACTTGCTAGCTTTTTTAAACTTCGAGTTACTTGAGAAAATAAACGGTTCTGGATATCGATGTAATTCTTCAATGTCTAGCAAAATATCTCTTACTAGTTCTGGTTCAAATTTCATGTTACACCTCCGAGTTTTATTTTCATTATACCAAATTTAGAAAGGAACTTTATGAACGAAATTTTTAATTTTCACGGGCAGGAAGTCCGTACTTTGACAATTGATGACGAGCCTTGGTTTGTCGGGAAGGATGTAGCGGATATCTTAGGATATGCTAAACCTCTGGACGCAATTTCTCGGCACGTTGATGAAGATGACTCCGTGAAATACGGACTCACCGATAATCTAGGACGAACACAAAATACTATTATCATCAACGAATCAGGTCTCTACTCTCTTATCTTATCCAGCAAGTTGCCTCAAGCTAAGGAGTTCAAGCGCTGGGTGACATCAGAGGTCTTGCCAGCTATTCGTAAGCAGGGCGGTTTTATCCGTGAGGACTTGGACGAGGATGCCTTCATCGCTCTGTTTACTGGTCAGAAGAAATTGCGTGAGCAACAGACGACCATGCTGGAGGATATTGACTACCTCAAGAGTGAGCAACCGATTCATCCAAGCTATGCTCAGTCGCTCCTGAAGAAGCGTAAGGCTAGGGTTGTGGCTTGCCTGGGTGGCATTGATAGCCCAGCTTATGCGGATAAGATTTTTGCTCAGTCGGTATTTAGACAAGCTGAGATTGACTTTAAAGACCACTTCAACATTAGTCGCTATGACTTGCTACCCAAGAAGCATGCGGACGCTGCTCTAGCTTACTGGATGACGTGGGAGCCAAGCACCAATACCAAGATGAAAATCATGGAACTGAACGCATTTAGTCAAGCGTAGGGAGGGAAAGAAAATGAGACCAAAACGGTATCCGTATAGTGGAAAAAAAAGAGTTCACCTTTGTAAAGGCAGACAATGAATTAGTTGAAAAACTTTTAAGAAAAACTAGTTATCTTGAGAATTTACAAGTTATGTTAGCAACGAAACTGTAGTTTCTGTCTTGAGGCTGATATAGGAGGTTGAATGGAAGATAAAATCATCGAACTTGCTGATTACTTCATCAGCGAATCTACAACGTACAGAGAAGCTAAAATAGCGTGTGAGAAGCTATTTAGACAAGTCAGCCATGAGATAGAACTCAGAGCGCTGGAAAGTAAAACAGTTTGACAACAACGCAAAAAAGCACCTGACGGCAATCAGGCGCATACTAAAATAATTTAAACCATTATATCACAAAAATGCTTGCCCGCATAGTTGAGAGGATGTAGAAAATGGAAGGTATAACGTTACAATTACGATTGGATGGCGAAAGTGCTGAATTATTCACAAACCAATTACTGGCTTTTGCTGAAAAGCAAGTCAAGGAGCAGTTAGAGAACGATCGCATGCCAATCAATCAACAAGCTTTGATGAAGAAGTTCGGCTTTACTCATGGCTATATTAAGAAGTTAGAACGTAGAGGTTTGAGATTTCGTAAGCAAGGCAAAGATATTATGTACGATGTCAATGATGTTTATGAAATTTTGGAATTAGAAAAAGAAGTACGAAAATTAAGAGCATAAGGAGATAGAAAAATGTTTGAACCACCGATTTTAGACCAGTTGATGGGTGTTGGAGCCTTGCTGCTTGGATTTGCAGGGCTTTGCCGTCATATCAAATTGCAGGAAAAACGCAAGGAAGAAGAAAGACGAGAAGAGCAAGAATTTGCGTCTATGATTATCCAAGTGCGTAATCGTGCATACGAACGTGGTAGAGAGGACAAATGGCAAGAAATTCGCAAGAATATCCGTAGAGACTTCAAAGGATTCACCTATGACAACGAACCGCCTGTAGGATTGCGCCCTGAGCCTCTAGCCTTGCCAGAGCCGAAACAGTCTACAATCAGATTTTTGTAATGAGGAGGTCAGGAAATGGAAGAATTGATTGAATGGCTGTTATGGCACGAGAGAGTGAATAAAGAAATGTTATCGTCTGATGAAGAAAAGTCTGACTTTGAAATATATTTAGAGGACGAGAACAGGAAAATTTCACTTATCAAAGAATACCTAACGGACTATGAAAAACTAGCTAAGGACTATCGTGATGTGAAGCTTAAAAATAAGCTGCTAAAGATTGAAAAAATGGAGCTGGAAGGCAGGTACATCTATGAGGATATGCGAATGAAGTATCGCGCTAACCGTAGGAAGTGGGGTGCTAGGTATGTCTGAAATTAAGTGGATAAAAATCACAACCGATATTTTTGACGATGAAAAGATTTGCCTGATTGATGCCTTGCCTGATCCTGATGCCATCTTAGTGATATGGTTCAAGATTTTGACACTTGCTGGAAAACATAACAGTAATGGTTTGTTGATGATGACTGATAAGGTTCACTATACAGATGAAATGTTAGCTACTATTTTTCGTAGACCATTGAATACAGTAAGAATGGCTATTGGAGTTTTTGAACAGTTCGGGATGATTGAGATTATCGATGGTATCATTAGCTTGCCAAATTGGGAAAAACATCAAAACGTTGACGGAATGGAGAAAATCAAGGAACAGACACGTAACCGTGTAGCCAAATACCGTAAAAAACAGAAAAATCTTGCTCTTGGTAACGTTACCTGTAACGTTACAGTAACGCATGGTAACGCACTAGAAGAAGATAAAGATAAGAATAAGAATAGATTAGATAAAGATAAGAATAAGAAAAGAATAACTACTACTAATAGTAGTGGTGGTCAAGAAAATATCTTAGAACTTTTTCAATCTGAATTTCGTAGGCTCTTATCTGGATTTGAGATTGAAGAAATCAATCATCTTTTGAACGAAAATGATGTGGATTTGGTGAAAGAAGCACTGAAGACTGCAATCAACTCAGGAAAGCCTAATATCAAATACATAGGTGGTATTTTAAGAAATTGGCAGATGAACAATGTCACGACAGTTGAGCAGGTTCGCCAATCCGAAAAGAAAAACAAGGATAAGAAAGAAGAACAGGAGGCCAAGGACGAATGGGGGTATTAGAACTAATTGAACAATTCGAGATAGACTACTATCCATTAAGTTACGATAAGAAAACTCTTTTAGCAAGCCAGCCAATTCATCAAGTGATTGCCTGCTTGTCTGAAATGGCCAGCTGGCATGAATGTGGAGGTCGTCTGTCATGGTAGACAATGTGTTTGAGGAGATTGCCTTATCTTATCACAGGAATACAGAACAACAGGAAGAGCTTTGCGATAAGCACAACATTCCTTTGATAAAGATATTGCGGACTGAGAGTGTTGTATGTCGCATGTGTGAATCTGAGCGGATTCATGAGGAGAATCAAGCAAGAGTGAATGAACTGGCCGACGCTGAGAATGAGCGAGAGAGGAAATACTATCTTGAGAAGTTTTCTCTTTATGATGAGGTTCTGAAAAATGCTACTTTGGACAACTTTGAGACACCCACTGAAAAAGAAGCGGAAAAGCTAGCTTTTGCAAGGCGGATTTGTCGTGAGTGGTCTGAAGGTGCTAGGAACAACATTGTACTTCAGGGAGAAGCTGGGACAGGCAAGAGCCATTTGGCCTTTGCGATGGTCAAAGCTTTATCTGAGTACACGAAAGAGATTGCTATATTTATCAACGTGACGGACTTGCTGATGAAAATTAAAGCTGATTTTAGTCAGGAAGAGTTTCTGGTCAATAAGATTGCTAGTGCTAAGTTCTTGGTTTTGGATGATTTGGGCATGGAGAAGGATAGCGAATGGTCGTTTACTATTCTCTACAATATCCTTAATAAGCGTTCAAATACGATCATTACCACGAATTTGATTTCTGCTGATATTCAAAAAAGATATGGCAGACCCTTCATGTCCAGACTGATGAAGGGTGTGGATAAAGACCATTTGATGGTTTTCAATGATTTGACAAACAAGCGGAAGCAATATTTCTAGAATGGAGGTGGCTGATGTTTATTTTAAAGCATGGGACAAGAGAGGATAAGCCGTTTCTGATGTCCGCAGTTATCGGAGTGACTGGCTTGGACATTTCATGTTCAGAAGAGAAGAAAGCCATGCGGTTTATTTCTCGGTCGGCCGCCGTACAGGTCGGCAAGGCATTGAGGGGTTCCTTTGGGAACTTCTACCCTGTCGAGGTGGAGTGATGTTAAATCTCTACTTCGTCTACAATGGGCACTGCAAGTTTTACCTTGGGACGTTTGATAATGTCGATGAACTCATTGAGCAAATGGAAGATCATCAGTGGGCTTTCTCGGCTATCACTCAGCCAAGGTTTCAGAAGCACATTGGTCAGCGGACGACACGGTTTGACTATGGTGCGAAGGATTGTTACTATTTAGCAACTTTTTCAGGAGGAGAAGAAAATGATTGAATTTATTAAAGAATTTGGAATAACTTTTCTGTGCTTTTTTATCGGTTACTCAGTTGTGGAATGTGCGACAGGAAAGGAAAAGAAAGATGATTAATAATGTTACGTTAGTGGGGCGCTTGACGAAAGACCCTGAATTAAAACATACACCGTCGAATGTGGCGGTTGCTACCTTTACTCTGGCGGTCAATCGGAATTTCAAGGGAGCCAACGGCGAGCGAGAGGCAGACTTCATCAACTGTATGATGTGGCGCAAGCAGGCGGAGCTATTCGCAGAATGGTGCAAGAAGGGTAATCTGGTCGGTGTGACGGGTCGCATCCAGACAAGGAACTACGAGAATCAGGAAGGGCGCAGGGTCTATCTGACTGAGGTGGTCGCAGATGGTTTTGAGCGACTTGAAAAGCGTGATGATACTGCTAACCGTTCGAATATTGAGGAACAAATGCCAGGATACGCCCTTGAGGAAGATGATTTTCCGTTTTAGTGAGAGGTAAGAAATATGGTTGGAGTAACCTATCAGGAAATTCATCTCTTTGTTGAATTTTTGAAAGAGCAGTATGGGCGAGGTCGTCCAGATTATATCGAAGCTCTGAACGACTTAGACGGTCTGGTAAAAGTCTCCTACAGAGAAGCTATTGAAAGATTTTTAGAAGATGAAATATAAAGTGACAGAATACCATTCAGATTTTCAAGAAGAACAGACTGGCACTTGCGAATTGTGTTTTGGTACAGCGTGGATTGAAAATGGTTCAATAACGGTTGAAGATGAAAATGGAACTGAAACAGAAATTTATTTAACTGTTTGGGATTGGGGCGATTACGACACAATCTACATTGATAATGTGGTTAATTTCTCAGCTTGGTTGCAAGAAAGGGAAGTTGATCCAATCAGTGAAGAAACCGAACCTTGGTCGTGGTTGCATGAATTGATAGAAAAATATAACGAGGAGTTGGAAGATGATGGAAGAGTTAAAGCAAAAAGTTAATGCAGTATACAACTGGACGGTAGAAGACGGGAAGCCCAAACCTCCCAAGCAAGATTTACCACAATCAGTGAAAGACCGAGCGGACTATTTTTGGGAAATGGCAGAAGATGGTATGACGTTTATGGGAGCGATGGAATGCATCTTCGCTGATGAAAAACCTACAGACTATGATTTGGGAGCTACTAAGGGTTGGTTGCCAAAATCTAAGGAGTTTGATGATTGGATTGGCTATGCGCCAAGCATGGCTCAGGTAGTTATTGCAGTTTATTTGATTTATGGAGGAAACTAAGATGAATAAGCAGGAATTGAATAAACCAGTCAAAGTTCCGCAGCTTGTGGCGGATTGGATTGATGTTTGTAAAGAATATTTAACAACTAGTCTATATACTGCTATGAATCCAAACTTTATGAAAGAAAACAACCAAAGTTTCGATTTAATATTATGGATTAAAAAGACGGGCAACCAAGACCTCTTCGCCCGAGCTTGGCTTGATGGCTACGAGGTCGAGGAAGAGAAGCGGTATTTGGTGAAAGTAAAAGGGAATATTCAAGAAAATATGTTGGTTTATGGAGAATTTGCGAAAAGGTATTTCTTCACAAAAAGTTCTAGTTTATACAATGTTGTCAGTTTTCACACCCGCAAAGAACTAGAAGAAGCTGGGTTCGGATGGGTTTTCAATTGTGAAGGTGTTGAGATTGAGGAGGTTGAGCGATGGAAGACAGTGTTTGGCTAGACTGGATTGCCGAGGTTATGGTAACTAAGCCTGTTGACAATGATTTTCTAGAAAGCCAACGTGGCCAAGAAGTCGTTGATTTGCTATTAGATTTAGAAAGAAATGATTTTAATTGGCATAGAGGAGACGCAGATGTTTTTTGGATAGATGCCCAGATGTGTATCAAGTACAAACTTTCCAATGCAGAGATTAAATTTTTAGCTAAGCAACAACCAGGCGTTACGAATTATAAGAAACACGCAAAAGAAAGAAATGCTTATTCAGAGATGATGAGAGGCTTAGAAAAGTTAAAAGAGCTTAACTTCCCAGAAATCTACAATCATTCCCTTTCTCCTGATGATGAAAAGAGGAGATTTGAAGAAGAAATGACGGTTGAACAAAATTATGTATCGCCTTACCAAAAATTAGACGAAGTTCAAAAACGATTTTATGAAAATCAATTTTTATTTGGTAAAAAAGTGATGGAAGCTGCAATGAAAATTGTATCAAGTGAAAGAAAAATAGCTGTTGATAATTTCTTCAACATTGGAAGTCATCGAATTAAATTCACTGTTGAGGAGGTCACAGATTGAAAAGATTTATCGCAATCTGGATTGTCTTGTCAGCGATTATGGAATTTTCGTAGTCACTAGAGAACAGTGGGAGAAAGTGAAAGTTGGAGATGAGGTGATGTTGTGAAAGTTCGATTTAATGGTAAGTATAACTTCTTCTTAACCCAATTTGTCCATTTTATTGTATTGGACTATATCTGGAAGATACTTGAAATTATCATCTTAGGTGGAGTGAGAGGGAATTTGGCGGATTCCATTATGCTTGTTCTGATTTGTGCCTATATTGCATGGATTTTAGATAAGGGGGAATGAAACAGATGAACACACTAGAAAACGTAAAACAATGGTTTATAGACCGTGACCTTGAAAACAGTGGCAGACTGGACATGTTGAAAATATTTAAAAGGAGTTGTAATGGATATTGTAGATTTATATCTGGAGCATGGAGATTTTAGAACAGCTGTACGCTTGAGTGGTTTACCAATGCACATTGCACATATCAAATTACGTAAAGCTGGTGTCTTGAAGATTACTGACAAAATCAAATTTGGTAGTAAAGGAGCTAAGTTAGGTGGACAAGCAGAACAGTTGTTTCAGACTCTAGTACCTGACGCTGTTGATGCCAATGCGCTTTTCGAGAAAAATAACCCTGTCTATGATTTTGTTTTTAAAAATATGACGATCGATGTGAAATATAGTTCGTTATATTCTGGAGGAAATACAAATTATTGGAGGATTAGGTGCAAAGGTAAGCAGGATTTCATAGTTGCATTTTTGGAAAGAGAACAAAGTACAGGCGTTGACAACCCTTATTGTCTCTTGCTTCCAATGGATTTTGTAGATATGAAGTATATGCACATATCGCCCAATGGTAGTTGGTTCAAAGAGTTTCAAGTAGAACCAGAAGAGTTGCGAGGAATTTTAAATGACTATGCAGAACTGAGAGAAATAGGTCAGTTTTAAATAGATGGAAAAGAGGTGTTGCTATGACGTTCGTGGAGCATAATAACCGTGAGAAGGCCAATAAATTTGCTGAGTATGTGACAGGTAAGCCTTTACGTGAATACTTAGCTCAAAAAATCAAACAATATTGTGGTGAGAATGTATCTGTATTTGATGGTGCGGCAGGCTCTGGGCAATTGGAGCAATTTATCAGTATGACTGATTTTCATGCGGTAGAAATTCAGCAGGAAAGTTGCGAAGCATTGAAGATAAATTTCCCTCGCGCTGTCGTGAGTAATCAGAGTTTTTTCACTTATCAATCAGATATACAAGTGGATGCAATTGCAATGAATCCACCTTATTCTCTGAAATTGAAAGATTTACCAGAAGAAGACCAACAGGTTATTAAAAAATTGTATCCGTGGAAAAAATCAGGTGTTGTTGATGATATTTTTTTGTTGAAGTCACTGACTTACACGAAACGATACGGATTTTATATCATGTTTCCTGGTATTGCTTACCGTCAATCTGAGAAGAAAATGAGAGAGCTGGTAGGGAATAACCTTGTTGAATTGAATGTGATTCAAAATGGATTTGATGACACATCTATCAATGTGATTTTCTTAGTAATTGACAAAGAGAAAAATGATTCTGGAATTTCAAAAGAGATTTATGATTGTAAGCCCCAAAAGATTGAATACCAAGAATCTGATAAATTAAATTCAGATTTCAACTGGTTAATACCTAAAAAACCAGTTGAGAAAGAAGAAATAGACATTGACCAAGTAAATGCTGAATTAGACCAAATGGCAATTGACCACCTTGAAAAACATTTAGCTAGTCAATTGATATTGATTCAGTTTTTAAACGCAGATATTGATTTAAAATCTTTCATAACGCGATGCCACAAGGTCTTAGATGATTATTTATTGGCTTATAATTTTGCAGTAGGATTAGAATGAAGCCAGATAAGATAACAACGCACGGATTGCTAGAAGTTTGTGAGCTTATTTCAGGTACTAGAACGAAAATAACAGATGGGCCTTATTTCATCTATGGTGCTGGTATGAAAGCAAAAGGCACGACAGATAAATTTAATTGTGATAGCCAGACTATTCGATTAACTAAAAAAGGGACGGTTGGTGCTGTTTATTTTCATCGGGATCCGTTTTGGATGGACAGTGACAGCTTTAAAGTTGAGCCAAAAGAAATGATAGATAAGCGGTATTTATTTCATTGGCTGTTGATGAAGCGGGAAGAAATAGAACGTTGTGCAGACGGCGACAATCAACCAGGCTTATCACTAGCTAGATTGTCAAAGATAACGATTGACATCCCTGATATGGAATATCAGTTGAAAGTTGTTAAGTTGTTGGATGAAATGAGTGCATATTTGGAATTTTTTATAGACAATATCACACAAACAAAAATGAACCAAAGCAAGATTTTGAGTTACTATAACGAGAAAATCGGAACGGCTTTAGAAAGAGAAACAAATGAACAATAAGTTAGATTGTGAAGATTGTAGAAATTTTTTCACTTCGAAAGACAAGCTAGATTATGATTGTGTATTTCAAAATGGTATTTGTAGTGAATGCCTGGTCAAAAGAATAGAAAGGGGAATTGAATGGTAGTTAACGATAAATGGATTGACGGCTCGTTTGTAAAAGAGGAGGATTTGAAATGAAAAAACTAGGTATTGTTTTAGGTGCTGTATTTGTAATCGTTGTATCGCCATTTGTAGTTCAGTATGGATGGAATGAGATTATCACAACATCATCAGATGTTTGGATTTTATACAATCGATGGTAACGGCTACGAAGAGCTCTTCGGCGATACTGCAAGTTTAGAAGATTTTGAAGAAGTTTCAAAATACATGTCTGAAAATATTGAAATCATCGGCAACGTCTATGAAAACCCAGAGCTTTTGGAGGATAAGGAATGAACCCAGAAATAATTGATAACGTAAATAAACCAAGTCACTACCAAGGGGCTAACGGTCTTGAAGGTATTGAAGTGATTGATAATTTTATTGGTAATCTGCAAGGAAAGGCAGCATGGAGCTGGGGTAACGCAATCAAGTATATGCTTCGGTTTCAGAAAAAGAATGGTCTTGAGGATCTGAAGAAAGCACGCAAGAACCTTGATTGGCTAATCGAGGAGATGGAGAACGAGCAGACACAATTGAGGAAAAACTATCGTAGAACATAGATAATACTGGCATTAAAAAAGCCAAGACGCTCTCTGTCTCAGCTATAATCTCAATAATATTATTATATCACAAAGGAGACAGAGAGTGAATAAGGCTAAAGAGCTCTTGAAAGAGTTGCAAAGCCTCGACATGGACATCCAAAGCCGTATAGATGAAATCAATGAGCTTGAGGCAGGTTTGCTCTCAAGCCCCAAGTGGACTGACGTCAAAGTCAAAGGTGGTCAAGCTAGAAAAGTTGATGATGTCTATACTCAGCTTGTCGTGATGAAACAGGCTATAGAACAGGATACTAAAGAGGTTATCAACAGAAAACTTGAATTAGGTAGGATGATCAACAGGCTTAAAAATCCAAAATATAGAATTATTTTGAGAAAGACCTACATCAATAAGATGTACGTTGATGACATCTGTGACAGCATGGGGGGCATGAGTTCCCCTACTTACTATCGTTTGAAGAAACAAGCAGTAAAGGAACTTGATAGTATTCTTTCAGAATTGATAGTAAATGATAGTAAATGATAGTAACTGTACAGGCATGAAGTATAAAATCTGTTAGAATGGTAGTATCAAGAATTGAAAAGAGAGGTCTCAGAATTGGTAGATGGTTACCTGAAATCAGGGTGTCGTAAAGGGCATTGAGGGTTCGAGTCCCTCCCTCTCCTTTGAGTATTTTGTGTCCCAGAATGGGGTAGGCAGTAGGCTTAGCATTCATAAATTACTCATTAACTTATTAGAAGGTCGGCAGTAGCGACCAGACCTTGCAGTTGGAACGTAGCTCAGTTGGTGGAGCGATATGACTATAAAGGGTCTGAAACGTAGGCAGGTTCGAGCCCTGTCGTTCCAATTTTTACAGAATTGGCTGTAAAAAACAAAGTCTAAAGGACTATAACCCGAGAAACACATATCTTTTTGATGTGTGTTTTTTTGGGTTTCAGAGGAGGGAAACAGTGAAGATTGAAATATTGCCAATCAACAAGATTAAACCTTACGAGAATAATGCTAAATTACACCCAAAAGAACAGATAGATCAGATAAAGAAGTCAATCAAAGAGTTTGGGAATAATGACCCGATAGCGATTGATGAGAATAATGTTATTATTGAAGGACACGGGCGTTTTCTAGCTTTGAAAGAACTAGGTTATGATGAAGTTGAGATTATCCGTTTATCCCATATGACAGACGAGCAGAAGAAAGCATACATCTTGGCTCACAATAAGTTGACGATGAATTCGGGATTTGATATTGATGTGCTAGAGTTGGAATTAGATGATATCGTTAGTATTGATATGTCTGATTTTGGGTTTAAATTCGATGATGATTATAAAACTACTGAACAAAAACTTAAAGAAAACGACTACAGCGGTTCTTTGGTTGATGATTTTATTATAATGCCTCAATCTATTTTTGATACTAGACAAGGAGTTTGGCAAAATAGAAAGAAAGAGTGGCTTGAGTTAGGAATAACGTCTGAGATTGGAAGAGAAGAAAATATGATTTTTTCTAAAAGCTTGAATACCGGGAACCTTAGAGGAACTAGTATATTTGATCCTGTTTTATGTGAAGTTGGTTATACTTGGTTTACTCCGTTTGAAAACGCACAAATTATTGACCCGTTTTCTGGCGGAAGTGTTAGAGGTATAGTGGCAGAACGACTAGGTTATCGATACACTGGAATAGATTTGAGAAAAGAACAAATTGATGCCAATTATAATAACGCTAGAGAAATAGGCTCTGATATTAGCAAGATAAACTGGATCTGTGATGACTCGCTTAACGTTGATCAGTATATAGAAGATGATAGTGCTGATTTAATTTTTGCATGCCCGCCGTATTTTGATTTAGAAGTTTATAGCGACAACGATAAAGATATCTCTAATATGTCTTATGAAGAATTTGCTAAAATATACTCTAGTATCTTACAAAAGTTTTCTAAGAAACTGAAACAAAATCGTTTTGCTATTGTGACAATAAGTGATGTCAGAGATAAAAAAGGTTTTTATCGAGATTTAACAGGCTTAACAAAACAGGCATTTAGTGAAAGTGGAGTTAATTTTTACAACGACATCATACTTGTTAATGCTCTTGGTTCTGGTGCTCTGATAGCAAGAAAGCAAATGAACACTGGGCGCAAGGTTGTTAGAAGCCATCAGAATGTTCTTGTTTTTTATAAAGGTGACCCTAAAAACATAAAACAAGAATTTGGGCCACTAGCAGTTTTAGATAATTTAGAAGAAGATTGATAAAAAGCCCTTGACTTAAGGTGATGATTACCTTAAGCTTGAGATATAAAAACAAAAGGGGTTTAAACAATGAATGATGAAGTAAGAATTTTAAAAAACGAAGCTGAAAAGGCAAGGGTATTATTAAGGTCAGGTATTATTGATTTGACCGAAGCTAAAGTTAAGGTTAAACCTTACATAGATTTAGTTAATAAAAAAAGCAAAGAGATAGCTAAGAAATATAATCAAAGACCGAGAATGGTGACAACTTCATCATTTTTGAGATAATTAAAAGCCGTTCTAGACGGTTTTTTTATTTTTAAAAAGCAAGGAAGTGAGGCGATGGCTAATGAGCAAAACTTGATAAAAAATTCAGAACGAACTCCGAGCGAACGCCGAGAAAATGCAAAAAAAGCAGGGGTGGCTTCTGGTAAAGCTAGAAGAAAAAAATCAAATTTAAAAAAGGCTTTTGAAACGATTCTGCAAGCAGATGTGGCAAGTCCAAACGTTAAGAAGCAACTTGAAGATATGGGGTTTGACACAACTAACGAAATGGCTTTAGCGATGGTTATGATGCAGAAGGCTATGAAAGGTAACGTTAGAGCGTTTGAACAAATCAGCAAGTTAACTACAACAGATGCGAAAGACTCGCTTGATAAGAAAGAACAGAAAGAACGTATCAAAGCACTTGAACTTGAAAACGAAAAACGCAAAATCACAATTGAGGGTGGAGCAAAATCTGAAGATGTGATGGCTGATTACTTTGATAAACTGGAGGACGCTTTAGGAAATGACACTTAAACAACTTTACACGACGAAGCAAGTCGATATTTTGAAGAGGTCTATTTCGTCCGACTGGTACATGATGATCAATCACGGTGCAGTTCGTGCTGGTAAAACAAAACTAGATAATGACTTGTTTCTAATGGAATTAAAGAGAGTCAAGAAAAACGCTGAGAAGGTCGGAGTTAAAAATCCGATGTATATTTTAGGTGCGGTTTCTTCGGGCACTCTTCAAACAAATATATTGAGAGAAATTTCAGATGCTTATAATCATGATTTTAGATTTGATAGGCACGGGAATTTCTCTCTTTTTGGTGTTTATGTTGTTACAACATTTACAGGTTCAATCGCAGGTTTGAAAGCTATCCGTGGTATGACGTCATTTGGAGCGTATATCAACGAAGCTACACTCGCTAACAAAGAAGTATTTGATGAAATATTAAAACGTTGTTCTGGTTTCGGAGCAAGAATTATATGTGATACCAACCCTGATCACCCGAAACACTGGTTGAAAGTGAATTACATCGACAAAGCAGACGGCAGTAAGATAATTTCGAATCATTTCACTATTTTTGATAATACTTTTTTAAATCAGAGATACATAAATAATTTAATTGCTACAACTCCAAGCGGTATGTTTACAGAGCGTGGTATATATGGACGTTGGGTAATTGGTGAAGGTGCAGTGTATCGTGATTTTGAAGAAAGCATGTATGTGACAGAAATACCTGACAATATCACTAAAATATATGCTGGTGTTGACTGGGGATATGAGCACTTTGGCTCTATTGTTGTTATCGGAGAAACACCTGACGGTTCTGTTTATCTGCTAGAGGAACATGCACACCAGTACAAAGAGATTGATTTTTGGGTAGATGTTGCTAATGATATCAAGGAAAGATATGGAGACATTACTTTCTGGGCAGATAGTGCACGACCTGAACACGTTGCTAGATTTCAAAGAGAGCACCTAAAAACATTCAATGCTAACAAAGCAGTTTTATCTGGAATTGAAGAAGTTGCCAAGTTAATGAAAACTGGGCGCTTTTTTGTTATTTCAGATAAAGTCAGCAAGTTTAAAGATGAGGTCTATCAGTATATCTGGAACGAGAAGACAGGCGAGCCAGTGAAAGAGAATGATGACGTGCTAGATGCGGTGCGTTATGCGATTTACTCGCAACATTCTGGCTTAGGAAATAAAATAAAACTATTCAAAGGAGGTTTTTAAAAATTGGCAAAAGTTTTTGTTAATAAACGAAAAGTCATTACGACAACAAGCGATGAAGTGACTGAAAAAGTCGTTACTGAAGCGATTAGGCTTCACATGAGTAAGCTAGTCAAGAACTATGTTGAGAGTGAGGATATGTATCTCTCAAAGCACGAAGTCTTGAAAATGCCTAAAAAAGATAGCTGGAAACCTGATAACCGTCTGGTATTCAACTATGCTAAATATATTGTCGATATTTTCACAGGTTATCAAATCGGTGTTCCTGTTAAAATCAAGCACGAAGACAAAAACGTGAGTGAGTTTGTTGCTGATTTCCGTAAGATTAACGACATGGAAGATTCAGAGTTTGAACTTGCTAAGATGTCTAGCGTGTTCGGTCATGCGTTTATTTATGTTTATCAAGATGAGTACAAGCAGACTAGAGCAACTTATAACAGTCCAATCAACATGTTCATCGTGCATGATAATAGTATCGAAGAGCGTCCGTTGTTCGCAGTAAGATACACGTTTAACGAGAATAGCCAGACAGGTATTGGGCAAGTTATCACGAATGACGAAGTGATTGATGCTACTTTTTCAACTGGCGGATTGGTAAAGTTCGGTGAGCGTACTCAGCACATCTATAGTTCTATCCCAGTTGTTGAATTGATTGAGAATGAAGAACGACAAAGTGTCTTTGAAAGCGTCAAGACTCTTATCAACGCTTTAAATAAGGCAGCAAGCGAGAAAGCGAATGATGTAGATTATTTCGCGGACGCTTATTTGAAAGTGCTGGGTGTTGAACTAGAAGATGAAGATGCTAGCCAAATCAGAGAGAACAGGATTTTCAATCTTTGGAAGAATGGCGACGGGCCTTTGCCTGAAGTCAATTTCCTTGAGAAACCAAGTTCAGATACAACTCAAGAAAATCTTATCAGCTTGCTGAAAGAGTCTATCTTTGCTATTTCTATGGTTGCTAATATGTCTGAAGCTGAGTTTGGAAATTCATCTGGTACTGCTCTCGCATTTAAACTGCAGGCGATGGACAACCTTGCTCGTATGAAAGACAGAAAGCTACAATCTGCATTTAATCGCTTGTATCAAATTGTGTTTAGTGTGCCTTTGACAACTGTATATGAGGATGCGTGGGCAGGTTTAACTTATACGTTTACTAGAAACGTGCCGAGAAACATTCTTGAAGAAGCGCAGATTGTCGGACAGTTATCTGGACAAGTGTCTGAGGAAACCAAGCTATCTGTTCTGTCTATCATCGATGACCCCCAGAAAGAAATCGAAAGAATGGAGAAAGAAGAGGAAGCTATGGGCGACCTTGAAACTCGTTTAGAAAAACAAAAAATCTACTCAGACGCTGAAATAGATGAAAGCCAGAAAGTTATAGCAGATGTTGACCAATAAGCATTGGGAAGATAGATATCGTGCTGAAGAAAAGGCTAGGGAACTAGCAGATAAGAGAGTAGCTTATCAACTACACGGTGTCTATCAGCAACACGCTAACAACATTCAGAAAGAAATAGATAGTTTTTGGCAAAGGTATGCTGATAAAGAAGGTATCACGAAGCTAGAAGCTAAACAGAGAGCAGACAGGCTTGACATGGTTAATGTTGAGTTTAAGGCTAGACAGTTAGTCGAACGTGCTAATCGCTTGAGACAACGTGGTCAGAAAGTAACGAACGAGGATTTCACGAAGGCAGAAAACGACTTGATGAGATTGTATAACTTGAAGATGAAAACAAGTCGTCTTGAAGTGTTGCAAGCAAATATCAAGCTACATCAGTATGATTTGGCTTTGAATGAGTTTGAAATCATAGATAAGCATTTGACTGAATCAATCAGACGAGAGAATCTGTTTAGTGCTGGTGTTTTGAATATGACACTCGGAAGTTTTGAAGCTTCAAAATTATCGGCAGATACGATTATATACGCTAATTTCAATAATGCGACGTGGTCTTCTAGGGTTTGGGAAAGACAAAGCGAGTTGCGAGATGTCGTTAAGAAAGGTGTTTCTGATACCGTTTTAAGAGGTAAAGGCACAAACGTTCTGATTAACAATCTTAGGAAAGAGTTTGATGTCTCGTATGGCTATGCTAGACGGTTAGCAGTGACAGAATCGGCAAGGGTATACTCAGAGGCGCAGAAAGCTAACTATGAGGCTAATGGTGTTGAATGGTTTGAAGTTATGACGGAATTAAAAGCATGTAAAATCTGTCAACCATTCAACGGTAAGCCTGCAAAAGTATCTGAGTTAGTGCCAGCATTGAACGCACCACCATTCCATCCTAACTGTCGATGTACGACGGTTCCACATTTTTATCACAAAAAATAACCGCAACGAAATTGAGGCGGTTTTCTTATGCTCTAACCGTATGGAATCCCGTACGGTTTTTATATTGTCCGAACTTTGACGACGTTAAAAGCCAAGGATATCAGTCCACTCGGACTTAAAAGGAGGGCCTGAAATGGCAGAAGAACAAAAAACAACTGTAGAAGAACCAAAAGAAGAACAAGTCGACACTCAACAAGAGGTGGAATCTACAGAGAAAACATTCACACAATCTCAGCTTGATGAAATCATTCAGAAAGAAAAAGCTAAGGCCAAGCGTTCTGCTGAAAAAGAGTATCAAGCCAAGATGGATGAAGCCGAAAAGTTACGTCAGATGAACGAAACCCAGAAAGCAGAGTATGAGCAGGAAAAACAAAGAGCATACATTGCTGAACTGGAAGCAAAAATCAATCGTAGCGGACTTGAGCGAGAAGCCTCTAAAATGCTTTCTGAGGGCGGTATTGTAGTTGATGATAAAATCCTAGGTCTTGTTGTCAAAGATACCGCAGAGAGCACGCAGGAGGCTGTAGAAGGCTTTATTGCATTAGTGAATGAACTTGCTGATAAGAAGGTCAGTGAGAAACTGAAAGGTAAGACACCGAAGAAGATGGAAGATGTTTCTGGTGGTGAAATTACCAAGGAACAATTTAACAGAATGGGTTACCAGAGTAGAAATGAACTGCTCCAAAATAACCCTGAACTTTATCATAAATTGAAAGGATAATAGACAATGACACAAACTAAACTTGCACAGATGATCAATCCTGAAGTGATGGCTGATATGGTATCGGCTAAACTTGACAAAATGATTAAATTCACACCGCTTGCTTACGTCGAGCGCATGCTTGTTGGGCAACCAGGTACTACTATCACAGTTCCAAAATGGGAATATTCTGGAGATGCTAAAGATGTAGCTGAAGGCGAAGCAATCACCCCTGACCAATTGACTACTAAGAAATCTACAATGACCATTAAGAAAGCTGGTAAAGGTATCGAACTTACTGATGAAGCGGTGCTTTCTGGTTATGGAGATCCAATTGGTCAGGCTACACATCAAATCGCATTGGCTATTGCTAACAAAGTGGATAACGATTTAGTTGAAGAAGCTAAAAAAGCTACTCAATTCGTTGCTGAAGCACCTACAACTGGTGACGCACTCGATAAAGCCTTGGCAGTCTTTGCAGACGAAGAAGACGCACGCTATGTTGCTCTTATCAATCCTGAAGATGCAATTGCTTTGCGTAAAGATACAGCTAAAGAATGGGTCCGTGGTTCAGAAATTGGCGCTAACATTGTTGTTTCTGGAACTTTTGGCGAAGCACATGGCGTTCAAATCGTACGTTCTAAGAAAGTTCAAAAAGGTAAAGGTTTCCTTGTTAAAGTTTCAGCTACTAACACAGATACAGATGATGTTGCTAAATACGGAGCATTCGTTATCAACCTTAAACGTGATGTAGCTATTGAAACAGACCGTGACATCCTCAAGAAAACCACAGTAATCACTGGTGATGAACACTATGGCGTGTACTTGTATGATCCATCTAAAGTCGTTAAATTCGGAGGTGCTTAATGGGTATGATGTTACGACGATATCATCCTAAAAAGCCTGCTGAAACTGAAGCTATTAGTTATAGCGACTTAACGGTTAAAGATTTAAAAGATATTGCTAAAGACCGCAATATTGAAGGTTATTCAACTTTAAATAAAGAGGACCTTATCTCAGTATTGGAGGGATAATATGGCCAATATCGTTCAAGCTAAAATATTGCTAGGTATCGAGGACAATCTTCAAGATCAGTTACTCACTACGATAGCAATGTTGACAACTGCTAATTTTTTGGCTTATGCCGGTGTAGATGATGTTCCAGAGGGTCTTGAGTATATTATTACCGAGGTCATTATTAAACGTTTTAATAGAATTGGTGCTGAAGGGATGAGCAATCATTCCTTGGAAGGTACATCTATGAGATTTAACTCTGATGATTTCAAAGAATACGATAGTGTGATTAAGCGTGTTTGCTCAAAAACTTTTAATGCGGGGTTT
>ERZ773013.525-NODE-525-length-24051-cov-6.500250_pt1 | contig 24051 bp, 24 predicted proteins | sample MGYA00511670_ERZ773013 | MGnify/ENA primary metagenome ERZ773013 (study PRJEB29015, sample SAMEA2738120) | human oral metagenome | biome: human oral; feature: human-associated habitat; material: saliva | place: China | collected 2257 ... | reverse complement strand
TCGCTTCTCTAAGCTAAGATGATGGTAGCAGCCCATAGGGTAATCCCCTTTGATTGTTTTTCGCAGATACCATCGCATTGCGAGAGACCCCGGGTCGCTGTTCTTTAATCCTCGCTGTTGTACTAGCAATGAGGATTCACCCATAAACTCTTTGCCGAAACTGTGAAAGGGTTTACGTGCTGGTAGAATTGGACATTGGATTTTCAGCTGTACTGTGAACCTTTTCAGGAGGAATTCATGGGTTTATTCAATAAGGGGGCGCTCTATACCCCGAACTATAAGGTTACTGGAGACGAAATCGCCGTCTTCAAGACCAACAAGGGCACCGTCAAGGTGAAGCTTGACGGGAAGGGCGCTGCGATCCATGTGGCTAACTTCTGCGAGCTGGCGAACAAGGGCTTCTACAATGGGCTCAAGTTCCACCGCTATGTCTCGAACTTCGTGATTCAGGGTGGAGACCCGAATACGCGTGACATGTCCAGTGAGGATGTCGCCGCGGGCAAGATGGGCCCGCACGGGATGCCGGGCACCGGCGGTCCGGGCTACTCGATCAGGCACGAGTGGGACGTGAATCCCCGCAATAGCCACGAGGATGGGGCGCTGGCGATGGCACGGAGTCAGATGCCCGACTCTGCCGGTTCGCAGTTCTATTTCTGCTTGGGACCACAGCATTTTCTCGATCCGAACTATACGGTCTTCGGCCAGACGATTGAGGGACTCGACGTAGTGAAGAGCCTGCGCGCAGGCGACACGATCGAATCGGTTACGATTGAGAACGGTGAAGACGCTTAAAACTGATACAACTTCTGTGGCATGTGGAGGTGCTGTAGGTGGATAAACAGGCGTATCAGGCTGGCAAAGCAGCCTATCAGTTAGGTGATTTCAACAGGGCTATCGAACAGCTCGTGAATGCGGTTGACGGTGCAGGCGGAAACGGTGCTGCTGAGCACATGCTCGGTAACGCCTACATGAGGCTGGGCCGCTATGGGGATGCGATTGGCGCCTATACCAAGGCGCTCTCTGATACGAGTTACGGAAGGGTTGGCCCGCTGAACTCAAACCGTGGGCGTGCCTACCTTGCTAAAAATGACCCCGACAGCGCGATCGACAGCCTTCAGGCTGCCGTGGCCGATGATAACTACCACAAGAAATACAAGGCATATCTCGCTTTAGGTCAGGCCTATGAGCTGAAGGACGACCCGAAGAATGCGGGCATCGCCTACCGCAGCGCGGCAATCGATGAGAATAATCCGGATCCTGCCCTGGCACTGCGTCGGTTAGGCCGCAGCTTCATCGAGCTGCACCGCCCGGTTGATGCGGTTGAGGCCTACCGTACCGCGATCGACTTCGCCACCCCGATGGAGAACCAGAATACGATCTACGCGGAGCTCGGTATGGCCTATGTGGCGGCCAACCGCATGAGCGAGGCTGTGGATGCGTTTGCGCATGCGACCTCCGACGGCACCTACCGTCTGAGCACCGATATGCAGATCGCCTATGACGCCGCGAAGCGCTCCGTGGCTGCCAACAGCGCAAGCAGCCCTTCGGATACCGATGCACTGCTACAGCGTGCAGGCTATGGGAAGAACGCAGATAACACTTACGACCCACTTGACCCGCTTGGCAAGTCCGGGCAGATGATGCCGTCACCGGATGAGTCCGGTTTCTTCTCTGTCTCTGAGGAGGACCTCGTTAAGGCAGACAAGAAGAAGCGTAAAGAGCAGCGCAAAGAGAAGCATACCGGACGCAAGGTCGCGATCACGATTGTGATTATTCTGGCCATCGTCCTCGGTGTCGGCGGCTATGCCTACTATCGTGGATATGGCTATCCGTCCCAGAGCGATGTGATCGCTTCGCTTTTCTCTGCGAAGACCTCGGGCCGCGATGAGGATGCCTACCTGTCCGACAGTCTAAGCGATGCACAGCGCACGCAGATTGAGGCAATTATCCCTTCCGGCGCTTCCGTCACCGTCGAGGGGCTCGATCAGTCTGCCCAGGATTCCACCGCCCGCATCAATGCCCATCTCTCCTCCGGTGAGGATCAGAAGTATACGGTCTCCTTGGTGCGCGACGGCCTCAGCTGGAAGGTCTCAGACATCCAGCTGTCCTACGATTCGAACATCAATAGTTAAAGGGTCAGTTTCACTGGGTAAGAATCAGAACGATATATGAAAGATAGGGAATAATGTCCTTCCTTGATTCTATATTTGGCGAGTATGGTGGAGACTTGGCAATCGATCTCGGCACCGCTAATACCCTCGTATCTGTGCGGGGGGAAGGTATCGTTCTGAATGAACCTTCTGTTGTCGCAATCGATAAGGAACAGCAGCGGGTGCTTGCTGTCGGTATGGACGCAAAGCGCATGATCGGGCGGACCCCTGGCTCGATCATTGCGGAGCGCCCTCTCAAAGATGGCGTGATCGCTGACTTTGACGTGACGGAAGTCATGCTGCGCTACTTTATCGACAAAGCGCGTGAGCGCAAATATCCGTGGTCGCCCAGGCCCCGCGTGGTCGTGTGCGTTCCCTCTGGGGTCACCTCGGTTGAGAAGCGTGCAGTCTTTGAGGCGACGATTGCGGCAGGGGCGCGTCAGGCCTATCTGATCGAAGAGCCGATGGCGGCTGCGATCGGAGCGGATCTGCCGATCGAGGATCCGACCGGATCCATGATCGTCGATATCGGAGGGGGAACCACGGAGGTCGCCGTAATATCGATGGGTGGTATCGTGGTCTCTCAGTCCATCCGCGTCGCTGGGGATGAGTTCGACCGGACCATCCTCGAGCATGTCCGTGACGTTTACAACCTCTCGATCGGTGAGCGTACCGCAGAGGACATCAAGATCAAAGTCGGCTCCGCGGCACCTTTGGCAGAAGAGCTGGACGTTGAAGTCAACGGCCGCGACGTTCTGACCGGTATGCCGAAGACGGTACGGATCGAATCCGAAGAGATCCGCCGCGCCTTGGATAAGCCTCTCGACGAGGTGACCAAAGCGGTCAAGGACACGCTCGATGTGACCCCGCCTGATCTGGCTTCTGACCTGATGTACTACGGTATCCTTCTGACCGGAGGAGGCGGGCTTCTGCGTGGTCTCGATCAGCGCCTGCGCGATGAGACCGGCGTCCCGGTCAATGTTTCGCCCACCGCACTTGAAAACGTCGTCAACGGCTGCGCGAAGGTGCTCGATGCCAATGCGCTTTCAGGCGGCTTTGTGCAAAGTGCCGGGTTATAGGTATGCTGGGCATGAACACAGGCTTTCAAAGAAATGATCGAGGGTCCTCAGGAGGCCGGCTGACCATCGTTTTGGTGGCCATCTCGATCATCCTGTTCACCGTGAGCGCCCGTGGGGGAGACACCGGGTTTCTGGGCGGCCTGCGCTCGTTCTACCAGACGATCACCCTGCCGATCAGCTATATCGGCACCGTCGTGTCGCGGCCTTTCCAGGGGATCGGGAACGCCGTGAGCAACATGACAGCGGATGAGGCAACCCTTCAGGACCTTGAGAGTGAGAACAGACAGCTGAAGGCTGAGAATACCCAGCTGAAGGAGTCGCAGGAGACTGCGACCCGCCTGCAGGCCTTACTCGATCTGCAAGACAGCTACAACCTCCAGTCCACCGCTGCCCATATTATCAATGCCTCAAGGGATTCCTGGTCGGATACTGTGACGATCGATAAGGGAAGCGCAGATGGCTTGGATGTAGGCATGGCGGTCACCGACTCCTCAGGTGTGATCGGCCAGATCTCGCAGGTGAGTGCCGATTCTGCGACGGTTCGCCTGATCGCTGATGCGAACTCCGGCGTCGCTGCGATGGTGCAGGAAAGCCGGGCGCAGGGGATGCTCAACGGCTCTGCGGACGGGATGCTCTCGCTCAACATGATCCGTACCGACCAGGCTGTCAACGTCGGCGATGTGGTGGTCACGAGCGGTCTGGGCGGCGTCTATCCGAAGGGATTGCCGCTGGGCACTGTCTCGGCGGTCGACAAGCTCGACGGGGCGCTCTACTACACGATCAGTGTAACGCCTGCTGCCACGACGGAAAGCTACGAAGAGGTATTGGTGATTACCTCACTGACCTCAGGCCAGTCCGCCACCTCAGACGATATTGCAGAGGCGGACGCGCAGGAAGGCATGAGCACGGGCAAGTTCGATGAGGATAGCTCCCCCGAGGGCGGCCGCAATGCTTCGAATAACCAGTCAGACACCACCACGAATTCGAATACCAGCTCATCCAACTGATGTGCTCTCAATACAGACAACTCGACGTTAGAGATATTTGCTATGCAGATCACGAATACGAACAGAAGTCGGCGCGACATCCTGATCTTGGGGCTGATCTGCCTTGTGCTGCAGCTCGCTGTCTCGCCCCTCATCGGTATCGCCTCCGGCCATGCCAATTTTGCCTTTATCTTTTCCGCAATTGTGGCCCTGAGCATCGGTGGGACGACCGGGGTCATCTATGGCTTTATCGCCGGCCTGCTCTTCGATCTGGGAGCGACGAGCCCGATTGGGTTGATGGCACTGCTGTTGACCGTGAGCTCCTATTTTCTGGGCACCGAGTGCCGCAACCGTATCAGTGACGATCCCCGCAATGCCTTCGCCTGCTGTACGCTGGCAGCCTTTGTGGTCTCGCTGCTCTATAGCCTAGCGATGCCTTTGGTAGGGCAGGCAGATTCCTTTGTCGACATCTTTGTGATGCGCGCGCTGCCTTCCTTTTTCCTCACCTGGCTCTTCTCGATTCCGTTCTGCCTCTACTACGCCCGCTCTGAGGGGCAGGGGAGATCTCCCTCGGGAGGCCTCAAGCTGGGCATTGACTCCGCTCCGCTGAGCACCAAAGACCTCAACCGTGCACGCCACTATGTCTTTCGCAAGCGCTAGGTGACCGACGTGAGTCTGGCTCAAATCATCATTCTGGTCATTGCCATTGTCGCCGCCGTCGCGGTCGTGATCCTGCTGCTGTCTCGCGGTGAAGCCCGCTTTACCTTCGATATCGGCGGCGCCACCCCGAAGGCTTCCGGCGGGGAGGATAACTCCGGTGGCACGACCCTCAGAAACCGCATCTTAGGCCTCGGGATCTTCTCCGGGGGTATCATCGGCGTGCTGCTCGCACGCCTGTGGGGGATGCAGCTTATCTCCTCAGATGAATATACGCAGCAGGCGGAGTCGAACCGCACACGGACGATTTCACTCATGGCGCCCCGGGGCAGGATTTTGGCCCGTGACGGCACCGAGCTCGTGACCAACCGTCCTTCGCTTGCGGTGGTGGCACAGGCTGATGTGGCAAACGATGACCTGGAATTGCAACTGCTGAGCAACCTCTTGGGGATCCCGAAGATGGCGGTCAAGCGCAGAATCGAGGACACCGCCGAGGGGACCCAGTCCAACCGCACCGTGATGGTCGATGTCTCCCGGCGCGTGGTGGCCTACCTTGAGGAGCACCCCGATATCTTCCCGGGTATCACGGTCGAGCAGCGCACACAGCGCAGCTATCCGTTTGGATCCATGGCGGGACAGGTGCTCGGCTACACCGGCCCGGTCACGACCGATCAGCTCAAGGCCTCCCAGGAGGATACGAGCGAGGACGCGATCCAGTACCACTCCGGTGACACCGTGGGGCAGGCTGGTGTCGAGTCACAGTATGAGAGGGTGCTGCAGGGTGTGCGTGGCGAGCAGACGGTCTACGTCGATGCGAACGGCAACGTCACCTCTTACTCCACCACGGTCGACCCACAGAGCGGCTCCGATGTGGTGCTGACCCTCGATCCCAAGATCCAACAGGCCTGCGAGAGTGGCCTTGCCCGTGCGATCAAGGCGGCAGTGGACACCGGCTACAGAGACTGCAAGACCGGCGCGATCGTGTGCATGGACTGTACCAACGGGGAGATTTTGGGGATGGCGTCAGCGCCCACCTTCTCTCCCCCCGTCTTTATCGGCGGCATCTCCAACGATGACTGGAATGAGCTCAACTCAGAGCAGAGCGAATACCCGTTGCTGAACCGGGCGATCCAGGGGCAGTATTGCTCCGCCTCCACGATCAAGCCCTTCACGGCCTTTGCAGCGCTCTCCAACGGGATCGCCACCCCGAACTCGACCTATGTCTGCACCGGCAAGTGGACCGGCTTTGGGGCCGACTATCCGCAGTACTGCTGGAACCATAACGGGCATGGGACGATGACCATCGAGTCAGGCATCACCTACTCCTGCGACGTCGTCTTCTACGAGATAGGCAAAGCCTTCTATTATTCCGACAATCCCGAAGCCCAGCAGGACCACCTGCGCTACTGGGGCTTAGGCTCACCCTACAATATCGATCTGCCCTATGAGGCGTCGGGACGTGTGCCGGATGCCGAGTGGAAAAAGGAATACTACAAGGATTACAGTGAGGATGAGCAGACCTGGCACGGCGGAGACCAGACGAACATCTCCATCGGCCAAGGAGACATTCTGGTGACCCCGCTGCAGATGTGCTGCGCCTATGCGGGCATCGCGACGGAAGGTACCATCTGGCGGCCGCACATCCTGAAATCGGTGCAGGCCCCCGGGGGAGCCGGCACAGTTCTGGAGTACCAAGATGAGGTAGCCCACCAGATCCTTGAGCAGCCTGACTACTTCGCGTTGGTCAAGCGGGGACTCAGAGGTGTTATCACCAAGGAGAGCCGCAACATCATTCAGCACTACCAATCCCTCGATGTCCCGGTCGCCGGCAAAACCGGTACGGGCGAGGTCGCGGGGCAATCTCCGGTCGGTTGGTTTGTCGCCTACGCACCCGCCGATGATCCGAAGTACGTTTGCGCCTGCGTGGTCGACAACGGCGGCTACGGTGAGAATACCGCAATGCGCGGGGTCCGTGATGTCTTCGGCGCCATTTGGAACCAGCCTGACAATTCAGACGCTACCAGTACAACCGGCGCTCGCTAGGAGGTATGAGGTGCCCTACAGAGTCACAACTAGAAGAAATAAGGCAAGCGGCTTTGACCGCCTGATGGCGCGCCTGAGCGCGCTCGATCGGTCCCGCAGAGCCCACCGATCAACGCGGAGAGGCAATGTGATCTCCAACAACTTCTATCTGCCGCAGCTGATCCCGGCGCTTCTGCTCGTTGCCTTCGGGCTCGTCGTCCAGTGGTCGGCGTCCCTCTCAATCTCCGAAGCGAGCCTGCCCCGTCAGGTGGTCGGCGTGCTGATTGGCCTGGCGCTTGCAGCGCTCCTGTGGCACTACGACTACCGCGCCTTCGCGGCGATGCGCACCCCGCTCCTCATAATTGATGCGATCCTCCTGCTGTTGCCCTCACTGCCCTTCATCGGCGTCAGCGCTAAGGGCATGACCGGCTGGGTCCAGATCCCGGGTTTGGGTGTGCGCTTCCAACCTTCGGAGCTCGCGAAGCTCGTGACGATCCTGATGCTGGCTTCTGCAGCCTCTGACTACAACGGAAAGATCAAATCCTTTGAGGACTATGCCCGGCTTTGCGGCTTGTTGCTCATTCCCCTCATCTTGATCATGACGCAGCCGGACTTGGGCACCGGCCTCATTATCCTGATCACCGGCGCCTGCATCATTATCTGCGGCGGTGCGGATTCCAAGTGGGTGTTAGCGACGATCGCGCTCATCGTTATAGCCACCTGGTTCGTGATCTTCAGTTTCATGACCGACGGGATGCCCCATATCATGAAAGAGTACCAGTTGAATCGCCTGCTCGTCTTTGTTGACCCCTCGGTGGATCCGACCGGGGACGGCTACAACTTGCAGCAGGCCAAGATCGCGGTCGGCTCCGGTGGGCTCTTCGGTCGCGGCATCGCAAATGCGACCCAGACTATCTCTGGCTTTCTGCCTGAGGCGCACACCGACTTTGTGTTCGCGCTGCTCTCTGAGGAGTTCGGTTTCATCGGTGCCCTCACCCTGCTTCTGCTCTTTGGCTGGATGATTTTGGCGACGGTCTCCCTCGCCTTGAAAGTGGAACCGATCTTTGCAAAGCTTATCTTGGTCGGTGTGATTGCCATGTGGTCTTTCCAGGTGCTTGAAAACGTGGGAATGTGCATTGGTATCATGCCTATCACAGGCATACCGCTCCCGTTTATCAGCTTCGGTTCCTCTTCGATGGTGGCGCAGCTCATGGCAGTCGGACTCGTGCAGTCCATCTACCACTATCGGACGAAGCCCGCATAAGGGATCTGCATACAAAGGAGTCAAACGCTTATGGCACGAACAAAACAAGGCATCCCCTTTAAGAGTATCGCTGAAATCTTTCAGGCAGCCCGCGCAGCCGATGCACGAGCCCAAGGAGAGCTCAAGGTAGAGATCCTGATGGGCATCGGCTCAACGCCGGACCAGATCCGTGCGGTGAAGGAGGCTTTTGTCCCGGAGACCTCTCACGCCTCAGTGCTGGTGTGGGACCTCAATTCCCGTGCTGAGATTGCCCCGGACGCTGACTGCGGCCTCGTGGTGGTGCTTGTGGGGGATCAGGCAGACAAGGCGAAGCAGATTGTGGCCCGCTGCTCGGTGCAGGGGGTTTCCTGTGTGCTGATCTCCTCTACGGCGCTTGAGTTACCTGCCCTCGATGAGGCGGAAGAGATCGCGGTGGATACCGTGGTGGGGACCGACTACAACACGGTGCAGGAGCAGCTGGCACAGTGTCTCGCGCTCAATATCAACCGTATCGGCCTGGCGGCCAACTTCCCGTTCATGCGTGAGGAGGTCGCTCAGGTCCTCATGCAGGAGAGCGCGGCAGCCAATGCCGGCGTCGGTGCCCTTGCGTTTATCCCGGGCTCCGATTTCCCGCTCATGGTTGTGCAGCAGGAGAAGCTCGCCCTCGATCTGATGGGGGCCTACGGCAAGAGCATGAGTACCGAGCGTCTGATCGATATGGTCGGTGTCGTGGGTATCGGAACCTTCTGGCGCTACATTGCCCGCTCGGTGGCTGGCTTGGTCCCAGGCTTCGGCTGGCTCATCAAAGCCGCAATCGCCTACAGCGGCACGCTGGTGGACGGCAAAGCGATCCAGGCACATCTGACTGGCAACGTTGATCTCACCTCACAGCTGGGCAAGCTCAAGGACCTCTTTGTGACAGTAACCGGGGAGCCGAATCCGGCAGTCTCAGCCAAACCGGCGGAAAAGAAGGGTGAGCCGGTGATCGTTGCGCTCGATCACACGCTGCCCGATACCGAAGAGGTGGAAGACGATGGAGAGGGGTACATCACCCTGGATTAGGCTGATCGCCTCAACCTGCAGCGGGCGCGCTTCCACATGCGTCAATCGTTTTGATCAAAAGTTGGAGAAAATGTTATACTAAAACTCCTTGTGCAGGTAGTTCCTACTTTTTAATTGACGGTCAAATACAGCGCGAGTAGAATACATATCTGTTGCACTCAATACAGCAATGAAGGGTTTTAAACATGTACGCAATCGTATCGACGGGCGGAAAGCAATACAAGGTTGCCAACGGTGATACCATCGACGTCGAGAAACTCGACGCAAGACCGGGCGACAGCGTATCGCTGGACGTGCTGATGCTCAACGATGACAAAAATATCGTTGTCGACAAGGACGCCCTCTTTGGCAAGAAGGTTACCGCAAAGGTGCTGGAGCAGTTTAAGGGTGAGAAGAAAGTCGTCTTCAAGTTCAAGAAGCGTAAGCGCTATCAGCGCAAGAACGGTCATCGTCAACAGTTGACCAAACTCCAGATAACGGAGATTCCGGCGTAAGTACTCGTTTTATTGAAATAGTTAGGTAGGTTTGACATGGCTCACAAGAAAGGTGGCGGCTCCTCTCGTAATGGCCGCGATTCAGGTGGTCAGCGTCTCGGTACCAAGCGTTTTGGTGGCCAGTATGTAAAGGTCGGCGAGGTTATTGTCCGTCAGTGTGGTACCCACATTGTCCCGGGCGAGAATGTGGGACGCGGCAAGGACGATACGCTCTTTGCGCTCGCTGACGGCAAAGTTGAGTTCACGCAGGGTCTCAAGCACAAGGTACATGTCCGCACGGCCTAGAGCCTGAGGATTCGTGTGTCTTGATTGCTGAACAAAGCATAGTTAAGCGTATGGGCGGCCATCATGAGGTGGTCGCTTTTTCTATGTATATGGGCTGATCCTAAGGGTTCTTCTCAGAGAACCTTTCAGATCGGTGCATGTTCACCTGTGTGATTGCATGCTTTAGGTATTATTGGGGGAATGGTAATGCCAGAGTTTACCGATATAGCGCGCATCAATGTACAGGGCGGCAACGGGGGAGCCGGATGCATGTCATTCCGTCGCGAAGCCTATGTGCCAAAGGGAGGACCTGACGGTGGTGACGGCGGCTGCGGTGGGGACGTGGTCATTCAGGCGGACCCACAGCTCTCCACGTTGATCGCGTACCGTTACAAGCACCACTTCAAAGCGGAGCGTGGCACCCATGGCCAGGGCTCGAAAAGACACGGCAAAGACGGCAAGGACCTGATCCTCAAGGTACCGCTGGGGACGGTTGTGACCGAGCTTGACCACGATACCCAGAAGCCCCTCTATCAGATCGCGGATCTGACCCATCCGGGAGAGTCCGTAGTCGTCGCTCCGGGCGGCATCGGAGGTCGTGGCAACATCCACTTTGTGACTTCAATCCGCCGCTCTCCAGCCTTCGCTGAGAAGGGTGAGCCGAGCCGGGATCACTGGGTCCAGCTTGAGATGAAGCTTCTGGCAGATGCCGCATTGGTCGGTATGCCGTCAGTCGGCAAGAGTTCGCTGATCGCTCGCATGAGCGCGGCACGCCCGAAGATCGCAGACTATCCCTTTACGACCCTGGTGCCTAACCTCGGCGTCGTGAGGACCAGAAACGATACCTCGTATGTGGTTGCGGATGTCCCGGGACTGATTGAGGGGGCGAGTAAAGGTAAAGGCCTCGGCCATCAGTTCCTGCGTCACATTGAGCGCTCGGCGCTGATCCTGCACGTGGTCGATATGACTGGCGGCTATGAGCAGCGCGATCCGGTCTCCGATTTTCATATCATCAACCAGGAATTGGCGGACTATACCCAAGACCTGGCAACCCGTCCCCAGATCGTGGTGGCCAACAAGTGCGATATGCCGGGTACCAAAGACAACATCAAAAGGCTCAAGGCTGTGGCCGAAGAAGTGGGCTATCCCTTCTTTGCGGTATCCGCCGTCACTGGTCAGGGGATTCAGCAGCTGATCGATGCGACCGGTCAGGAAGTCCACGAGCTCAGGGCAAAGCAGGCTGAGAAGGCTGCGGCTGAGAAGAAGGAAGAGACGCCCCGACAGGACTGGGAGCGCTCTCGTATCTGCCGTGACCGTATCATCACTGTCACAAAGCTCGAGAAGGGCACCTGGAAGATCTCCGGCGGTGCAGTGGAGCGTATGGTCGTCCAGACCGATTGGGACAATGAGGAGGCTGTGTCCTACCTCGAGCACCGTTTTGAGCGCATCGGACTCTTTGAACGGTTGAAGAAAGTCGGCGTTCAGGACGGCGACGAGGTAAGGATCCTCGACTACGCCTTCACCTACACGAGCCCGGAGACCGACAAAGATCTGTATGCGGAGCTCCCTGACTCAGACGATTCGGTTGTCGAGGAGTTCAAAGAGGGAGCGGACGCCCGTGAAGAGTAAAGGTGCCTTTGTTGTAAAGATTGGCTCCTCCACGCTCGTCGACAGACACGGAGCTCCGGACCGTCCCTTTATCACAGACCTCTGCCAGCAGCTGGTCGCACTTAAGCGTGATGGCTGGCAGCCGGTACTTGTGAGCTCAGGAGCGGCAGCGGCCGGGGTTGAGCGTTTGGGGCTTCCCAAACGCCCGACCGACATCGAAACCCTGCAGGCGTGCTGCGCTGCTGGACAAGCGTCACTTATGGAGATCTACGCTGAGGAGCTCTCAAAGCTCCACGTCGCCTGTGGACAGATCCTGATCACCCGCAAAGATATTGTGGACCGTAAAAGCTACCTCAATGTCAGAAACACAATGGAGCGTCTGCTCGAGCTCGGTGTCATTCCGATTGTCAACGAGAACGACACGGTCTCGGTCTCTGAGTTCACCTTCGGCGACAACGATATGCTCGGTGCGATCGTTGCCACGATTGTCTACGCCAAGCGCTACGTGATCCTCTCCGACGTTGTGGGGCTCTACGACCAGAATCCCGCCACACATCCTGAGGCGCACTTGATCCCGCAGGTGTCCCAGATCACCCCCGAGATTGCGGCGATGGCCGGAGGTGCAGGCTCTGCGGTCGGCACCGGAGGAATGAAATCAAAGCTCAAGGCGGCACGTGTGATGCTTGCCTGTGGGATTGAGATGGTGATCTGTGAAGGTAGACGGCCGCACGTGCTCACCGAGATCGCCCAGGGCAAAGCGATCGGAACCCGGTTCGCCAGGGATGAGCCGGCAAGCAACCATGAACGGGGCAGAAAGCTCTGGATCGGGTTGGCCGGTATCCCGCATGGCACATTGATCGTCGACGCAGGCGCGCAGAAGGCACTCACCGAACAGGGATCCTCACTGTTGCCGGTCGGCGTGGTGAAGAGCGAAGGCACCTATAGGTCGGGGGATATCGTGGACATCCAGTCCCTGGATGGGACCCTGTTGGCTCGCGGGCTTGCCCGCTATTCCTCCGCGCAGATGGAGAAGTTCCGCGCTCTGCATCTCGATGTTATTGCTCGCTTCTTAGATGGGCAGGAACCTGCACCGGCGGTACACCGCGACGAGATGCTGGTCTTCTAGTGGTTGCAATCAGGACTGTATACAGACACAATGCAGTAGGATGGAGATACACCGGGTACGTGAGTCGTACACAGGGGAGTTGAAAAACAGCGGATGGCCGATAAGCGCTACGATTTACCGATATTGGGTACGAATCCGGACCGTACCTACCGACTGGGCATTATGGGTGGGACCTTTGACCCGATCCATAATGGACACCTGGTTGCGGCAGAGCAGGCCTATGCTGATCTGGATCTGGATATTGTGGTGTTCATGACAGCAGGGAGACCCGCGTTCAAACAGCACAAAAAGGTGACCTCAGGTGAGGACCGCTACGCGATGACCCTTCTGGCGACCTCAGACAATCCGCACTTCTACCCGAGCCGCTTTGAGATCGACCGCGCGGGCATTACCTACACTTCCGATACACTGAGACTCTTGCGTGACTACTATCCCGACAACGTGGAGATCTACTTCATCACCGGCGCTGACGCAATCGCAGATATCGTCACGTGGAACCACTCCGAAGACCTAGCGAAGCTCGCGACCTTTGTCGGCGCGACGCGGCCAGGCTACAACCTGGACCGGGCGAGCAGGGCAATCGATGACTCCGGGATCGACTTCAATGTGATCTACCTTGAAATCCCCGCGTTGGCGATCTCCTCGAGCTATCTCAGATCACGGGTGGCGAAGGGGCAGTCCCTCCGTTATCTTACACCGGACTCTGTGACCGGCTATATCCATAAACATCAACTGTACGGAGCGAAGGCGGGTAAGTATGCCGACTAAAACATGGGATTTTCCTGAGGTGTCGGTTGACTATACCGCATCACAGCGCGCAGAGATAGAGAAACTGGAGCGCGATATCAAGATCCAGCTCAGGGCGAAGCCGCACCGGCTGCGGCACAGCTTATCCGTCGCGAAAACTGCTGAATACATGGCTACCCTCTACGGGGTGGACCCCTATCCGGCCCGGGTTGCGGGAATCCTCCACGACTGGGACAAGGCCCTGACACCGGGTGAGCTGATCGAGCGGGCGACCGAACAGAAGGTCGATCTAGGGGTACCCCTTACCAAGGTAGTACCGCTGCTCCATGGGATTGTCGCCGAGAACGACCTGCGGGTACGTTATCCTGAGCTGACCCAAGCAGAGCTGCAGGCGGTCGGGCGCCACACAATCGGAGCCTCTGACATGACCCCACTTGATATGATTATCTTCACTGCTGATGGTATTGAGCCCTACCGGACTGCGCATCCAGATATCCAGCATATTCGTGAGATGGTGGGGAAAGTAACGCTTCCGGACCTCTATTGGACTTCCTTTACCGGAGGCATCGTCTATGTGGTGAGGACCGGCCGCTATCTCTACCCGGGTACAGTCACGATTTATAATGAGATGATGGAACAAAGGAATCAACCATGAGTGTTACCTCAACAGAACTTGCGAAAGTCGCCGCGATGGCGGCCGACAAGAAAAAGGCCACCGACATTGTGATGCTTGACCTTCGGAGCATCTCCGATATCTGCGACTACTTTGTGATCGCCACCGCCGCCAATAGGCGTATGGCGGATTCGATCATCGATGAGATCGAAGAGAAGGTCAGAGTCAATTGCGACGAGAAGCCCTACTCGATCGAGGGCCGAGAGAGTTCCCATTGGATTCTGATGGACTACGGCTCGGTCGTCGTGCACGTCTTCGACTACGAGACCAGAAAGTTTTATCGCCTCGAGCATCTCTGGGGAGACGCCCAACGGGTGCCGCTGGACCTCGAAGGGGCCGCGGATACGAAAGCAGAGTAAAAAGAACTAATAGCGATGGTCTGATGGGGAATCAGTGTCTGATTGAGAACCCAAATTGTTAAGGCGGATGTCACGCCCATAGGAGAGTGCCTGTGAGCCAAAGCGGCGTTGGATATCATCGGTGGCTTTAAGGAGCCGGTTGTCCCGCTCCTGTTCCGCTGAATCGGCTGTGTCCAGCTGCTTCCCGTCGAGGGGAAGCTGGAGCTGCCGAGGCTTGGGATTGTCAAAGCCCGAGATGCCGATACCGACAAGGCGGACTGGCTGTGGGGAGTGCCAGAGCTGCTCTAAGAGTTTTTGCCCTGCCGCGGCGATGGTGTGGCTGTCGTCGGTGGGGGCCGTGAGCCCCATCTGAGCGGTATGGATGGAAAGGTCGGAATAGCGCAGTTTGAGCGTGACCGTCGTACCCTTCAGATTGTCCGCGCGCAATCGTCTGCCCGTATGCTCTGAGACGGCTTTGACTGCCGAGCGGAGGTCGGGAAACGTTATGAGGTCGCGCGGAAAGGTGCGCTCTGAGGAGATCGATTTGGCCTGCCGGCGCTCTGCTGCCGGACGGACTGGGCTGTGGTCTTTGCCTTGAGCACGGATTTTAAGCCGCGGACCCATCACGCCTAATAGGCGGGTCAATTCTTCGGTATCCGCCTCTGCGATATCGCCGATGGTGCGCATCCCGTAGGTCGTGAGCTTCTTTGCGGTGGCTTTTCCGATCCCGCTCATCGCGGAGATTGGTAGGGGAGCCAAAAACACGCGTTCTTGGCCGGGTTCTACAGCGCAAAAGCCGTGGGGCTTATATTTTTCTGAAGCGATCTTAGAGATGGTCTTGGTGGTGGAAAGGCCGATTGAGCAGCTGATGCCAAGCGCAGCTACCTCATCCATCAGGCGGTAGCAGATCGCGCGGGGATCCTCATTGGAATAGCGGCCCGGCGTAACGTCGAAATAGGCCTCATCGATTGACATCTGCTCCACGAGCGGCGTCTCATTCAGGATGAGTCGCATGACTTGGTGTGAGAGTGCGCGGTAGTGGTCGAAATGGGGTTTGACCCAAATCGCCTGTGGGCACAGTCGCTCAGCATATGAAGAGGGCATTGCGGAATGCACGCCGTACCTGCGCGCCTCATAGGAGGCGGTCGAGACAACCCCACGATCTTTGGCCCTGCCGCCAACGATCAGCGGCTTTCCCCTCCATTCAGGATGGTCTAGTATTTCGACGGAGGCGAAGAAGGCATCAAGGTCGAGGAGTCCTATGGCGCGTCCGTGCCATTCCTTATTTTGAGTCATGGGTTTGGGCCTTAGGGAGACGTACGGTGAAGGTAGTACCGTGATCTGCATCACTGGTGACCCCTATCGTACCACCGTGTGTCTCAGCAATCGACTTAGCGATTGTGAGCCCTAACTCAAAGCCTCCGGTCTCCTGGGCGCGCGCCTTGTCAGAACAGTAGAACTGCTCAAAGAGATGGGGCAGATCCTCAGGCGGGATCGGCGTCCCTTGGTTGTTGACAGAGCTTGAATTCTCAGAGCAAAGGCGAGCTTGCCTTGTGTGAAGACACCTCAGGACATCTACTGGTCCTTCCAGCAAAGCGTGGCTACATCCGGCATCGAGGAGCTCGTCCACGCTGGGACAGGTGGGGCCGACACGAGAACGCGATAGTTGTCGGGGCCCCAGCGTGGGGCAAGACCCACCTTACCCACGCATACGGCGTTAAGGCCGCAAGGCAGTGCAGGCTGGAGTAGTTCGTCGGCTACCAGCATCTCCATCGAAGACCTTGTGGGGGCGACAGACAAAGGGCAGCTTAAGCGCAGGATGCGCTTCTACTTACACCTGTCGCTTCTGATAGCAGACGAGCTTAGATACCTGTAGATCGACAATGGGGGGGCGCTGGCCTCATCTTCCAGATTGTCTCGAGGGGCACGGTGGTGCGTCGACGAGCGTGGGGATAGCATGTGTGCCGACATCTTCGGCAATGCGCCTATAGCCTTAGCTATAGCCGACAGGCTATGCTACCGCTGCCATCTCATACACATCATGGGAAGCTCCTACAGGATCAAGGACCTGCCTGCAGCCAGCCTCTCTCAAAGGAGGGCGCAGGCACCGATTCTGGCTGATTCCGTTGCCCCAGCTGGTGCAGATATATTGCCCAAATCGGTAAGCCTGGGGTTGACTTTAACAGCAGTCGAAGTCCCCCGCGTTCACGGCGCGGTAGGTGGCACTTCTACTCACCGCCTCGCTCGGCCGCTCTATGCGCAGCCTGCCCGCCACCTGCTCTGAGGACCAGTGCCTGTCTCAGATGAGGGAGGCCCCCAGGGAGCGCGGCGTGGGGTCGTCGAGCGCCCTGGGCCGCCTGCAGGCGAACCTCCTGGTACTCGTCCTCGACTGCGCGGTCGAGGCCCTGTAGACGCGCCGCGCCCCGGCGCGCCGTCCCAGCCGTTCCTCGCAATCTCCCTGGAGACCGTTGACTTATTCCGCCCGATCTCGCGGCTATCCGGCTCACCTCCTTGTGGCCCCTCCAGCAAACCGTAATGTCCTCCCGCTCGGTGATGTTAAGATAGCTGTAGCGCTCCATGCCGACCCCCCCGACGAACGCATCTGCAAGCGCCACTGTAGGTCTCCATGGACCGCCGCCTTACCTTTTGTCGTTTCCCTAGCAATGGGAATTCAAGGGCCTATAGCCCACAGATCGCCTTAAGTCCACGGCAGACATAATCGCCATACCGTCTGTGGACCCAGCGATAGATAGTGAAGGCAGATACTGGAGCAGGAGAGGCAGTTGCTATCTGCTGAGGGGAAAGCTCACAAGCGAGCTTATCTTGTATGTGGGCAACTGTGTGCGCTGTATCCTCTTCGCTCATATCGATGCCGCATTTCATCTGCAAGCGTTTGTGCGTATTTCACCATATAGGCTACATGGATGTGGTAGTGGCATACCTCTGTTTGTGTATCTCATGCGCCCGCAGTAGCACTGCGGTGGCTGCCACAAGTGGTCTCTTTGACAGTCTCTGTCTTTTGGCTCTCCGGGCTCTCCCTTAGGTGCTATGTAGACCACGTGGTGTCTAACCTCTCTCTTCACTGTAGAGGGTACTCTATCAAAGTCTTTTGCGATGGAACAGATAGAGTGTTTTGAATCTAGCCCATGCTCAATGGATCTTCTTTTCGCAAGGCTCAATCTGTCGTATCGCTTGTGCATTTCGTACTTGTCAGCCATAAGTCTCATGGCTCTTCTCACAACCGTGTCTTTACAGCTACAGCTGTGAAGATACCTTAGTTGACGCAAGACTCAGCACAATACAGTGCGATGAGTCAGAATAGCCGGGCTATGGTAGTGCACGAGGGACAGAAATCTACCGCTTTTTCTTCCCTACATGGGCAGGAGGAACTACCGTACACAGAATAATGCCTACCGTTCAATTGATACATTTCTTATAGTCTGGTTAGCAAACAGAAAGTTAGTAAGAAACACTTATAGTTTGTTATACGGTCAGAGGTTGTACGCAGACGGCCTCATACATAAGGAGAGAGGATCCGCATGAGCAATAAGAATGCGCAGATGGAAGCGATGGACGAAGATACTCGCCAATTGTTCTTGTACGAAGGAAAGCCATCTGCCAGGCTCTATGTTCCTATGGCAATACAGCACGTTATTGCCGCAATTGTCGGCATTATTACTCCGGCTATGATCGTCGGCTCTGCATGCAATCTGCCGCCCGATGAGCGTGCGTTGATGATTCAATCCGCAATGCTGTTCTCTGGCATCGTAACCCTTCTGCAGGCACGCCCGCTGTTCAGCGTGATCGGTTCAGGCCTCCCTGTTATCACGGGCGCCTCATTCGCGTTCGTCCCTGTTCTGAACAGCATCGGTGGCACCTCTGGCATCGCCGCGATCATCGGAGCCCAATTCATCGGTGGCTTCATTGCGATGCTCTTCGCGATGTTCCTGAAGCAGATCAAGAAACTCTTCCCACCTGTCGTAACTGGCACGGTCGTCTTCTGCATCGGCCTTTCTCTGTATTCTGTTGCAGTTGGATATATGGCCGGTGGTACTGGAGCTCCTGACTTCGGCAGCGCCCAGAACTGGATTATCGCTCTGATCACTATGGCTGCCTGCATCTTCTTTGCCAACTTCACCACGGGTGTCACCAAGCTTGGTTCCATCCTGTTCGGCATGATCGTTGGCTACATCATTGCTCTCTTCTCGGGCAAGGTTGATTTCTCTGGCGTTGGCCCCGCTAATTGGTTCTCACTCCCGCAGTTCCTGCCCTTTGGTATCGAGTTCCAACCGGATGCAATCGTCTCTTTGGGCGCGATGTTCATCATCGCTGCTGTCGAGATGATCGGTGACTTCTCCGCTGTGACGAACGGCGCTATGGACCGTGAGCCGAAGCTGAAAGAGATCCGCGGCGGCATTCTCTGCGAGGGCATCGCTTCTACGGTTGGCGCTCTTTTCGGTGGCCTTCCGACCGCAACCTTCGCGCAGAATGTCGGCATTGCAACCACCACCAAGGTTGTTAACCGTCGTGTCTTTACCACCGCTGCACTTATCCTTGTCATCGCAGGCCTCGTTCCTAAGTTCGCCGCTGTCCTCGATACGATTCCGATGTGCGTTATCGGCGGCGCAACGATCTCCGTCTTCGGCTCCATCACGATGACCGGTATTCGCATCTTGACCAAGGGTGGCCTTACCAACCGTCGTGCTACCATCGCCGGCCTTGCGGTTGCTTTGGGTATGGGCATCTCCACTGTCTCTGGTTCCCTTGCAGGCCCTGGCATCCCGAACTGGATCACCAGCATCTTCGGTGGCTCCGCAGTTGTTGTGACCGCGCTCGTCGCTATCATCCTGAACCTGGTTCTCCCTGATCCGAATGGTGAGAAGAAGCAGGATGAGAAGGAAGAGGAAGAAGAGCTAGGCGAGGTTCCTGCGAGCAAGTAATTCTTCTGAAATTTGGGAGTATAGATATGAGATGCAGTTCACATGTGAACTGCATCTTTTTTTAGTTGTTGTTTAAACATGGGAACACTAGTTTGTCGAGATGATGACCATTTCTGCGCTATACTAAGGCCTTGAAAAAAGGATAAAGGCTTTATCTAGTGTTGGATGGAGTCGTACTATGTATCAGCGTGCATCTCTGTTTGGGCGGAGACGTTAAAGTATTCTTATTCCCAAAACTTTAATTATAAATCAAAATTTACCAAATAAATGAGGAAACTTACCGTTCAACGAAAAAAATAACCCGTTTTGATTCTGTAACCTATGATGAAATTTAGCCGGCTTGTTTTATTCAAACTCTTCCTACAGGGAATGGTGACTTAGTTTAAGCGCCTGGGTCTCTGTACGGTTTTGAGAAGGATGATTATAGATGGGGTACAAGCTAAAGGATAGCTACGGTCTGTATATCGACGGTAAGTTCGTTCCCGCTTCAGACGGCTCTATGTTTGTAACGACCAACCCAGCAAATGGTGAGAAGCTCGCTACTTGCGCTGAGGCTACGAAAGACGATGTTCAGAAGGCCGTTGACGCTGCTTGGAGAGCCTATCCAAAATGGAAGGCAATGGATCCAACTGCGCGTGTCAACATCTTGAACCAGATCGCTGACATTATCGAGGAAAACAAAGAAGACTTGGCCAAGATCGAGACCATGGACAACGGCAAGCCTATCCGTGAGACCATGAACATCGATATCCCTGTTGGCGAATCGCACTTCCGTTACTATGCAAGCCTGATCGAGACGGAGACAGGCCAGGCGAAAATCTTGGATAACGGCATCATTAGCCTTGTTCTCCGTGAGCCGATCGGTGTCGTGGGCCAGATCGTTCCTTGGAATTTCCCGTTCCTGATGGCAATGTGGAAGATCGCCCCGGCACTGGCAGCAGGCGACTGCATCGTTATGAAGCCTTCTTCGAGCACCCCGCTCTCCGTCCTTGTCCTGGCGGATCTGCTCACCGACGTGCTCCCGAAGGGCGTCTTCAACGTTATTACCGGCAGAGGCTCCAAGTCCGGTCAGTACATGCTGGACAACCCGGGCTTTACGAAACTCGCGTTCACCGGCTCCACCGCAATCGGCCACAACGTAGCAGACGCTGCCGCATCTCACCTCATTCCGGCAACCCTGGAGCTCGGCGGCAAGTCTGCAAACATCTTCTTCGATGATTGCGACTTTGACATGGCAATCGATGGTGTCCAGGTGGGCATCCTCTTCAACCAGGGCCAGGTTTGCTGCGCAGGCTCCCGTGTCTTCATCCAGGAAGGCATCTACGACAAGATGGTTGGTGCCCTCGTTGACCAGTTCAACAAGGTAACCATCGGCGATCCTATGGATCCGAACACCCAGCTCGGCGCACAGATCAACCAGAAGCAGCAGGATAAGGTCATGGGCTGGATTGAGAACGCTAAGAAGCAGGGCGCAACGATTGCCTGCGGCGGTGAGCCTTACAGTGAGGGCGACTGCGCAAAGGGTATCTTCTTCAAACCGACGCTGATCACTGACGCAACCAACGATATGGACTGCGCTCAGAACGAGATCTTTGGGCCTGTCGCTGTCGTGATCAAGTTTAAGGACGAGGACGACGTTATCCGTATGGCTAACGACTCCAAGTACGGCTTGGGTGGCGCTGTCTGGACGAGGGATATCAACCGTGCACTGAGAGTTGCACGTGCTGTTGAGACCGGCCGTATGTGGGTCAACACCTACAACGCGATTCCTGTCGGTGCACCGTTCGGTGGCTACAAGGAGTCCGGCTATGGCCGTGAGAACGATATGCGTATCCTGGATGCTTACTCTGAGACCAAGAACATCATGATCAACACGAATGAGAATGTGAGCGGGTTCTATCCTCACAAATAGTCGATAGGTGACATAGGGGCTTACGGTAAGCAGGAGTAGGGGAGTTTTCCCCTGCTCCTGTTTCGCCATAAAAATCATCCTTTGCAGAATGTGCAGTTTGGCGCCCTATAATCGGACTAACCACATATCGACCCGCGAGAATGGCGGGGCGGGTGGCGGCGCTCTTGCGATGTGGTAGTCCTAGACGCCGCCTCCCACCCGGCCAGCTAGGACTACCACCACAAGCGGAGAGAAGCGGCGCTATGCCGATACGGCAGTCATGCAGAGCCACAGGAGCATGTACACGTACCGGTACTCGTCGCTCTTTGCCAAGCAGGAGGCCGCTTTCTTCAGCGGCTACACGTAGGGACCGCCGCCCCTTCATGTGCAGCGGCGGATGCGGCAGGACTGGCCCAGGAAAGGCTCATCCTCGACCCCGGCATCGGATTTGGCAAGACGGCCGAGCAGAATATGCATGTTCTTCGACGCATGGACGAGCTCATCTCCTATGATGGGATAGACTATCCCATGCTGCTCGGTGCGAGCCGCAAGAGCTTTATCGGGGCAGCACTCGGGCTGCCCGTCACGGAGCGCATGGAGGCGACGGGGGCGGCGTGCGTCCTTGGGATATTGCACGGCGCATCCATTGTGCGCGTGCATGATGTGAAGCCGATTGCGCGGATGTGCCGCATGACGGATGCGATATTGGGGGCGTAGCATGGATCGTATTTTTCTGCACGGTATGCGCTTTATGGCTTGTCATGGTGTCCTTCCTCATGAGCGGGAAGTGCCGCAGGCATTCGAGGCGGATGCGGAACTGAGGCTTGATCTGCGTGAGGCAGGGGAGACGGACGACCTTCGGAACACCGTGAACTACGCTGAGGTCTATGAGCTGATACGTCGGGTGATCGAGGGAGTGCCAAAGGCGTTGATTGAGGCTCTCGCGGAGGAGGCTGCGGCGCAGATTCTTGCGACATTCCCCCGCATCCGTTCTGTTACGCTCACCGTGCATAAACCTGCCGCTCCGATCGCAGGCATCTTTGCGGATGTCGGCGTCTCTATCACGCGGGACAGGGGATAGTGATGGTACGGACAGCGTATATCGGGCTTGGGGCAAATCTCGGCGAACGCGGTGAGACGATGCGCGCGGCACTGCGGCGGCTGTCGGAACTGGATGGCATTCGTGTGGAGCGCGTCTCTGCATTTTATGAGACTCCGCCGTGGGGAAAGACGGATCAGCCGTCTTTTTTGAATGCCGCCGCGTGCATCACGTTTGACCGTACGCCCGAGGAGCTCCTCGCGGCGATGCAGTGCATCGAACGGGAACTCGGACGCGTGCGGCATGAGCATTGGGGCGCACGTACGATAGATCTCGATCTGCTCCATGTGGACGGCGTCACGTCTGTACAGGCGCAGCTGACTTTGCCGCATCCCTATCTGACGGAGCGCGCCTTTGTGCTCGTTCCGCTGGCGGAGATTGCGCCGACGCTCTGTGTTGATGGGAGAATGGTTTCTGCATGGCGGGAGGAAGTAGATGCGTCGGGGATTGTGCGTGCCCCCGAAGTATCTGCCCCGTATCCGCTCGAACTCATTGCGGCAGTGGATGGTGCGGGCGGTATCGGTCGGGCGGGGCATCTGCTCACCGACTGCCCCGAGGATATGGCACATTTTCGTCGTACGACAATGGACGGCATCGTCGTCATGGGACGGCGTACGATGGAGAGCCTGCCGGGGAGGCATCCGCTCGTGGGGCGTACGAATGTCGTCCTCTCGCGCACCGTGCAGGAGTTGGATGGCTTCTATACAGTGCCTGACATCTTGACGCTGTGGTGTCTTCTGGGGCAGCTGACAGCGGAGGAGGGGCGTCCGATCTTTGTGATCGGCGGCGCAGAATGCTACCACCTCCTTTTGCCGTATGTATGGCGGGCGTATGTGACACGCCTTTCGGGCAGCTATGATGCAGATGCCTTTTTCCCTTCACTGGATGGATTTTCCATGACGAGCAGCCGCGCAGGGAAAGACTGTATATTTGAAGTTTACGAGAGAGTTTAGCATGGCAAAGGCAATTTTCCAAAATGATTGGCAGGAACTCCTTGCGGAGGAGATGGCACAGCCCTACTATCGTGAGCTGCGCGCATTCCTTATCGAGGAGTACCGCACACGTCGTGTGTATCCCGATATGTATTCGATCTTTAATGCTCTGCACTACACGAGCTTTGCCGATACGAAGGTCGTCATTCTCGGACAGGATCCCTACCATGGCGACGGACAGGCGCATGGACTGTCATTTTCCGTGCAGGTCGGCATTGATCCACCGCCGTCGCTGCTGAACATCTACAAGGAGATGCAGGATGATCTCGGGATCGTCCCGCCCGATCACGGCTGTCTCATCCCGTGGGCGCGGCAGGGCGTGCTCCTCCTCAACACAGTGCTCACCGTGCGTGCCCATGCAGCGGCATCGCATGCGGGACATGGGTGGGAGCGGTTCACCGATACCATCATTCGCCTCCTCGGGGCACGTGAGAAACCGCTTGCCTTCATCCTCTGGGGCAGCCCTGCACGAAAGAAACGCAGCCTTATCACGAATCCGCACCATCTCATCGTCGAGTCGCCGCATCCGAGCCCGCTCTCAGCACATCGCGGCTTTTTCGGCAGCCATCCGTTCTCGCGTGTCAATGATTTCCTCACGCGTGTGGGGGAGACACCCATCGACTGGCAGCTTCCGCCGGCGGAGAAGATCGAGACGTCAGGGAGCTGATTCATCCATTTTG
>ERZ773013.523-NODE-523-length-24081-cov-3.614917_pt1 | contig 24081 bp, 24 predicted proteins | sample MGYA00511670_ERZ773013 | MGnify/ENA primary metagenome ERZ773013 (study PRJEB29015, sample SAMEA2738120) | human oral metagenome | biome: human oral; feature: human-associated habitat; material: saliva | place: China | collected 2257 ... | reverse complement strand
CAGAACTCATTGCAATGGCATGTTCCTCCGCAATACCAACGTCAATATATTGTTTTCCTGCAGTCTTACGCCATTTTGGAGTAAAACCAAAACCACCTGGTGTACCTGCATTGATAGCCACTACAGTTGGATCGACTTTAATTTGTTCCATCAAATAATCTGCGATAGTGCCTGCATAGGTCGGACCGTGATGTTCCTTTTTAGGTTTACCAGTTTCTAAGTCAAATGGCATTGTCCAGTGAAAGTCTTCTTTATGTTGCTCTGCAATGGCATAGCCCTTACCTTTTTGAGTAACAATGTGTAACACGATTGGGTGATTAATGTCTTTTACCTCCTTAAAGACATTAATTAATGTTTCTAAATCATTTCCCTTTGCTACAAAACGATAATCTAAACCAAGTGCCTTGAAAATATTGTTAGAACTTTCACCATTAGACTCACGCAATTCACGAAGGCCGCGATATAAACCACCATGATTTTCTGCAATAGATTGGTCATTATCGTTAACGATGACAATCATGTTGCTATCTAATGTGGCTGCATAATCAAGACCTTCGAAGGCCTCCCCACCAGATAGGGACCCATCGCCAATGATGGCGATAATATTTTCAGAATCCCCTTTCAAATTTCGAGCTGTAGCTAGGCCAGATGCCAAGGAGATAGACCACCACCGTGGAGATGGCGGCTATTCTCAGCGAGTTAAGGAGCGGGTACCAATCCATGCCACGCTACGCCTCGGCGAGGGGTGTGAAGCCGACCTTCTCGAAGCAGTCGCTGGCATCCTTGGCCTTGAGGAAGTCGAGGAAGGACGTGGCTAGCTCGGGCTGGGGTGCGTTCTTCGTCGCCGCAGCCGGGTAGACCACGCGTCCGCACATCTCCTCCGTGGCCTCGTCCACCATCGTGAGGCTTGCCGAGGTGGCATCGGTCTTGTAGATGACGCCGCAGTCCACGGCTGCCTCGGAGACCTGTGAGGTGACCTCCTTCACGTTGGTACCATAGGTGATGCAACCGGCGTTTGCGAGCTCTGCCTCGTCGAGGTTGTAGTAGGCAAGGATCTTCTGGGTGTACTGGCCCACCGGCACGTCGGAGTTGCCCATGCCCAGCAGGATGTCGTGGGCCTGGAGCTTCTTTGCCATGTCGTCGAAGCCCTGGACGGCCTTGGGGTTGCCTTCGGGGACGCAGAGCGTGACCTTGTTCTCGAGGATGTCAAAGCGAATGTCGTGGTTGATGAAGTCGAGGCCCTCGTCGTTGCCCGAGCTGGCACCGGCATCAAGCTGGTTCATCTGCTTCTGTCCGGCGGAAATGAAGACGTCGCAGTCCGCCCCCTCCTGGATCTGGGTCTTGAGGGTGCCCGAGGAGTCGAAGTTGAAGCTGATGTCCACGCCATCGTTGGCCGCCTTGAAGAGGTCACCCGCATCGGTGAGCGACTCGGTGAGCGAGGCTGCCGCAAAGACGGTGAGCGTCCTCGCCTCTGCCGTGGACGTGGCACCTGCCGTCGCCGCCGAGCCTGTGGACTGCGGCTGCGTTCCTCCACACGCCGTCAGCCCAAGCCCCGCCGCGAGAACCGCCGCCGACACGAACGAACGCCTGGTGATGCACAATCCTGCCATGGTGCTTTCCTTTCCCTGGGTGTGATGCCTGCCTGGGGCGCATCTCTGGTGCGATGCTTTTTGAATGCCGCCCATATGGTGCCTGTGGGCATCGCCGCCAAGGATGTGGAGCCTGTCCAACGGCGGCGTTCTTGCTTACAAACTATAACGCTATGCAAACAAAAAGTTTGAAAAAGGCGGTAGACGGAGGGACCGCAGCGCCAATGGTGGCTGTGGGGCGGCTCTACCGTCTGCGCCGGCGGCAGCCCCGCTACTCCCCCGCCTCGCGCGAGCGTGTCTGGTCGTAGGCAAAGACCCACCAGCGCAGCTCATCGGGCTGGCCCACCGCCGGGACGGCACTGCGGCGCTCGAGGTAGAACTCCGTCTCGTGCCCGCCAAATCGCACGTGGTAGCAGGCCTGCCGACGCCCGCGCGTCTCGGCGCCAAACGCCCCCCCTCCGTCGCCTCGTCAATCGTGAAGCTCCTCCCATCCTTCCAGATAACAGAGACAGGCTCCAAGGAGCCGTCGCGCCCAAAGCGCGCGACGACGTCCACGTACTCGCGGTGCACGCGGCGCCGCGTCCCATCCGTGAGCGTCCGATACTCCATGCCACGAGGGTAGAACATGTGTTCCTTCTCCACAGGCGAACGAGTAGTGAATTCTCCGAGCGGAGCGCCCCAATTTGTATCGCGCGGTTGCCCTATAACCCTGAGCAAGATAGAACGTATGTTCCTTACCGGGAATGGAGGGGCCATGGCACCAGATGCGCACACGCCCAACGGGACCTACCTGGCAATCGGCCTCAAATCGTTCCACGCAAGCGTGGAGTGCGCCGACAGGGGCCTCGATCCATTTGCCACAGACCTCGTGGTGGCAGACCCAACGCGCAGCCCCAACACCATATGCCTGGCTGTCACGCCCTCACTCAAGGCCAAGGGGGTGAGAAACCGCTGCCGCATACGCGAGATACCCCAGGGCATCCCCTACATTACTGCCATGCCCAGGATGCACCGCTACATGGAGGTCTCTGCGCAGGTTTACGCAATCTACCTGCGCTACGTGTCCAGCCAGGATGCCTGGCCCTACAGCGTGGACGAGGCGTTCCTGGATGTGACGCCCTACCGGGCGCCCTACGGCTCGAACACGCGGGAGCTCGCACGGGTGCCACCGACGGGCAGGAGAGGGCACTGGAGCCCTACGGCTCGAACGCGCGGGAGCTCGCACACCGCATCACCTCGGAGGTGCGAGAGGAGACTGGCGTCCCGGCCACGGCGGGGATAGGCCCAAACATGTTCCTCTGCAAGGTGGCGCCGTGGGGAGTCTGGCCGCAACGCCGAGTGGCTCATCGATCACGCCTGGGGGCTCGAGCCTTGTACCATCGCGGACGCGCGGGGCTGCGTGCCCAAGGCGCAATCGCTCTCCAACGGCCAGGTGCTCATGCGCGACTACGGCTTTGGCGAGGCGCGCGTTGTGCTGCGCGAGATGGCCTGGCAAAGCTGTCTCGACCTCAGGCAGCGGGAGCTCGCATGCGACATGATGGGACTCTACGTGGGACACTCGGGGCAGGCCGAACTTTTCGGGCACGATGGTGGACAGAGGGGCCTTGGACACCAGACTGCTGGCGAGCGGGAGGCGACAGGGGCGCTTTCGCGCTCTATGACCAGACCGTTGCGCGCGATCTGCCCATACGTCGCATATGTCTGTGGCTGGGTGGCGTTGCTCCGGCAGCCGTGGCGGTGCCCACGCTCTTCGACGACCCAACGGCAGACGCGCGAGAGGCACGGCTGGCCGGCGCGGTCACCCGCACGCGGCGGCGCTTTGGGCCCAACACCGTGCTTTCCGGCACGAGCCTCCTTCCCGCCGCTAACGCCCGCGAGCGAAACCTGCAGATTGGAGGACACCGTGCGTGAGGATGCGTTTCGCGAGATAGAGAGCCCGCCGACGGCCTATTAGTGCCAGTTCATCCCGTTTGCCGCCCTTCGCGGCTACGACGAGATGGCTACCTAGGTGGAGCTCAACTCCGCCGGCACCGGAGAGGGCGCTTCTGCAGTAAGCACGTGCGAGGCCATTCCTCCGTCGCCAGAATGATGCCTGGAGGTGCACTTCCACGGTAAGCGCATCTCTAACGGAAAGCGGCGGGCCAGCGCTGAAAAGCGCTGGCCCGCCATATGCCCTGTTGCTGTGAACGGCCCTCAACTCATCCGCTAGAGCTCTTCTCCATTCGTGGCAATGCAGTGCTGGTACCAGGCAAAGGAATCTTTGCGGGAACGTTTGAGGCTTCCCTTACCGGCATCGTCCTGGTCAACGTAAATCACGCCATAGCGCTTGCTCATCTCCATGGAGCTGCAAGAGACAAGGTCGATGAAGCCCCACATGGTGTACCCGATGAGGTCAACGCCCTCTCGAACCGCCTCGCGCATCTGGCGGATGTGCTCCCTCGGGTAGGCGATGCGGTAATCGTCGTGGATAGAGCCGTCCGCTTCCACCACATCGTGCGCGCCAAGACCGTTCTCTGCCACGAACACGGGAAGCTGATAGCGATCGCAAACCTGGTGCAGCGTAATCCTGAGCCCCATGGGATCCATCTGCCATCCCCAATCGCTTGTCTGGAGGTAGGGGTTCTTGTTTGCTATCACCAGGTTGCCGGTCGTTTTCTCCCATCCCTGGCTCGTCGTGGAAACCTGGGAGAAGTAGTCGGAGAAGGCCGTGAAGTCGATTGTGTTAGCGGCAATCGTCTCGAGGTCTCCGTCCTCAATCTCGAGCGCAATGCCAAGCTTCTCGAAGTAGCGGGTCATATAGGCGGGGGAGGCACCTCCTGCCATCACATCGAGATAGAACCAGTTTGAATACTGGTCATCGAGAATCATCTGCATGACGTCTTCGGGCTTACGCGTGGCGGGGTAAGTCGTAAAGCGAGCGATCATACCGCCAATCATGGAACCCGGAAGGATCCTGTGCCCCGCCTCGATGGCCCGGGCATTGGCAACGAACTGGTTGTGCAGACACTGGAAGATGACCTGGTCGTAATGCTCCTCTTGGTCCTCTACAAGGCAGACGCCGTTGTAGGGGTTGAAGCATCCTGCGTTGAACTCGTTGGAGGGAAGCCAGTAGTCGACAACATCTCCCAGCCGCTCGAAAAGCGTCTCTGCATAGCGAACGTAAGCGTCGACGGTCTTCCTGCTCTTCCACCCACCAAAGCGCTGGGCCAGGGACTCCGGAATGTTGTAGCTGAAGCATCGTGGCAAAGACCTTGATGCCACGCTTGTGGCAACCCGAGAAGAGATCGTGGTAGAACTCGATGCCCTGCTCGTTGGGTTCTGCGTCATCTCCGTTAGGGAATATGCGCGCCAAGCAGATAGAAGTGCGGAAAACCTTGATGCCAAGCTCCTGGAAAAGAGCAAGGTCCTCGTTGTATCGGTGATAGAAGTCGATGCCATGCCTAAAGGGGTAATGCTCGGTATCCTCCATGTCGACAAGAGCGCGCTCGAGCTTGGCGGAGTTCATGCGGCGGTTGGACTGCATGGCCCGCTCCTCGCGGGTCCACGTTGGATCAAAGTAGCGCAGATCCTGCGTGTCGAGCCCCTTGCCCCCCTCGTTCCATCCACCTTCTGCCTGGGAACTTGCCATCGCACCTCCCCAGAGGAAGCCCTCCGGAAAACCTGCAGGTTCCTTGAACGTCTTGAGCATGATTCCATTCCCGTCCTGAAATCGGAGTGTCCATAACGAAGCTGGATCCGGTAAGCCGGATTCAGCGATAAGATCCTTATGCCGCTTCCTTCTTCGTGAGCACATAGGAGATAGCGAAGCTGGAAGCCCATGCCACCGCCATCGTGATGAGGAGCATGAAGAAGTTCGACCCGCCATCCACGTAGGTGGCGATGGAGGTAATGCCGGGCATCGAGAAGGCGTAGGTGCGGACGCTGAGGAGCGTGGCGACCGCACCCGCGATAGCGCCTCCCGCCATCGAAGCATAGAGCGGCATCTTCATCGGAACAGCGATGCCGTAGAGCGCCGGCTCGGTGACGCCGAGAATTGCGAGAGGGCCCGTCGAGACCGCAGTGGACTTGCAGGAGGATCCCTGCTTCAGCTTGAGCGACGCAGCAAGGACGGCACCGGAAACAGCGAGGTTCGAGTAGAAGAAGTTGGGGAGCATGTAGTCATAGCCAAGACGGTTCAGGTTGTCGAGCTCGACCACAGACCATCCCTTGATACCAAAGATGATTGTAAGCGGGATGATGCCGCAGAAGAGGGCGCCGGCAAGAGTCCCCGCAACCGTGAAGAGTGTGCCAAAGAAGGCTGCCATACCAACGCCGATCCAGTTGCCGAGCGGAGTCACGAAAGCCAGGATGACGGGCCCGGCAACGAGGAACGTAAGGAAGCTCGAGAAGACAATGCGAACATTCTTGTGGATGTGCTTGTCGATTAGCTTAAAGATGAGCGAGAAGACCCAGACACCGAGGATAACCGGAAAGATTGTGTTCTTGTAGTTGACAATAGGAATGCTAAAGAACAAGAACGGCAGCGAGGTTAGACCGTCGGCATTGCTCATGAAGGTTGGGTACATGATCATGCCGGCAACGCAGAGACCAAACGCCGGATTAATCTTGAAGCGGTTCGCGGAAGAGTAGCCGATAACAAAAGGCATGAAGTAGAAGGGGGCGTCTGCGATAGCGTTCAGGACCACGATGTTGGGGTCCTTGGACGTGAGCCAGCCAAAGGCAACAATTGTTGCCGTGACGCCCTTGAGCATACCGCCGGCAATAATGCCGTAAAGTGCCGGCGTGACGATGGCGGCAAGAGCATCAAGAAGACGGGTGACCCAGGAGAAGCGGCCGCTCTTTGCAGAGTCTGAGTTGCCGCTCATGGTCTGCGTGAGAATATCGCCCTCATCGTCCTTGTCGGGGTCGTAGTCCACATCGACGCCGCCACCCTCGGGAATGCCTGCGAACTTTGATGTTCTCCCTATCCTGAACTACATCGAGGGGCACTATGCCGATGTGACACTGGTCAGTACCGCTGCGCACTTTGGCTTTAGTCCCAACTATCTGAGCGAGCGCATTAGAAGAGAGACCGGCCGAACCTTCAAGGAACTCGTCGTTCTACAGCGGATGAGCATGGCGTACTTCCGGATACAGAATTCCAGAGATTCCATCCAGGAGATAGCCGAAGAGGTGGGCTACGAGAACATGAGCTATTTCTACCGCAAGTTCCAGGATATCTACGGCATAAGGCCAAGGGCACTCAGAAACCTGGCAGGCCCATCGACTCCTTAAGAGACGGATGACGTACCCCTCAGGAACGATATCCCAGGGCAAGCGACAGCACGAGCGCAAGGCCCGGCACCATGCTTTTGGTATCGATCCATTCCTCGCGGGTATGGGCACCGGCGCCCATAATCGTTCCAACCGTATTGGCTGGAATTCCCAGTGAAAGCGGGATGTTGGCATCGGTCGAGTTGCTCTGCACGTCGGGCTCTTTCCCAAAGGCAGCGCGATACGCCTCGACGCTCCTCGAAGTTAGGTCGCTTAGTGGCCCTTCCTCGAGCTCTCCATCCCCCGGTCTCGTGCCTATGGCCTCATGCATGAGGTGCACTCCCGGGCGAATGTGTCCCTCCACCACACGAGCAAGCTCCCCATCCATCCGGGCAAGCACGGCATCGAAAGCAGAGCGGTACTCGAAGAGCATCTCCGCATGCTCGGCGATGGCGTTAACAGAGACACCGCCTTCGAAGGTACCAACGTTGAAGGTCGTCTTGGGATGCTCGGGAATCTCGAGTGCGCAAAGATCTTCGAGGACGTCGGCAAACACCTTGATTGCATTGGGCCGACCAAAGTTGGCATAGGAGTGCCCGCCTTGGACGTCCGCGGAAATCCGGAAGCGGTGGGAGCCAACCGCATGGTTCACTATCATGCCGGCATAGCAGTCGAAGGAGAGGTACTCCTTCACCCTGCCTCCCCAGTCGCTAAAGATCTGGCGCGTCCCGTACAGGTTACCGAGCCCCTCCTCGCACGAGTTCGCCACGACCAGATATCCCATATCCGATGTGACGGGGTGCTTGAGAAGGTACTTTGCCGTCATCAGGAGGTTGACGAGATTTGCCGTATCATCTCCGACACCAGGGGCTCGCCAGATATCTTCATCCTCTACCAGGGGAAGCGTCGTTTCGTCGTCAAAGACAACATCAGCGTGCGCCGCGAGAACAACCAGCGGCTTATTACCATCATCACCAATCGGGCAGACCACGTTCTTGGCTGCGTCAATCGTGGCCATGGCGCCCTGCGTCCTAAGCCAGTCCTCAATGAAGCTGGCACGTCGGTCTTCGTGGCGAGTTGGGGATGGCATCTGTGCAAGTGTCCGCAGGAGAGCTAGGGACTCTTCGTGTGCTTCCTCTGCGTATCTTCTTGCCTCGCGATAGTTTTCCTGCTGACTGCTTGCGTCCATATCTGTCCTCCCTCTGCACTCCGATAGGATGCACAAAATGAAGGAGTGGAAGAAAGGCCGAAACAGGCCGCTAACCTCAGGGCATCGAGCCGCCTCCCAGATGTTCCTCCAGAGCGCGGTGATGCCACAGGCTCATCTATGGGGAACGTTGGTCGCCGCAAAGAGGCCATAGGCACGCATGCCGTCCTTATCGCACGGCACGGCCTCCACACCAAACGCAGCGGGGAGGGCAGACCCCCTCGCAACCTCTTCGGGCGACCCCTGCGCCAGGAGCCGGGTGGGGCGCTCCCTCCCCAGGACTGCCACCTCGTCGCAGAAGCGCAGGGCGAGGTCGACGTCATGGAGAACCGCCACAACGGTCATGCCCCGCTCCGAGACGAGGCACCGCACAAGCGACATCAGCTCGTGGGCGGCACGCACGTCGAGGTAGGTGGTCGGCTCGTCGAGGAGCAGGAGCCCAGCCTCCTGAGCGAGCGCCATCGCGATGAAGGCCCGCTGGCGCTCGCCGCCAGAGAGCCGGCGCGCATTGCGATGCTCAAGCCCTTTGAGGCCCATCAGGGAGATGGCCTCATCAACAGCCCGCCTGTCCTTCTCGCCAAGCTGCCCAAAGGGGCCCATGTGAACGTAGCGTCCACAGGCGACAAGGTCTCTCACATGCATGGATGGGGTTCTGTGCACCTGTGGCAAAAGCGCGACACGCTGTGCTCGCTCCCTGGAGGAGAGCCCCGCCACCGAGGTGCCACCAACGAGCACCTTCCCCTCCCTTGGGACCCCAAGGCCATCAGCGAGGCCAAGGAGCGTCGACTTTCCGCACCCGTTGGGGCCAAGGATGCCCAAGACCTTGCCCCTTGGCACCGCAAGGTCAAAGTCCTCGAAGAGCGGGCGCGAGCCATAGGAGCAGGAAGTCCCGAGAAACTCGAGCGCCAGAGTCCCGTCACTCATCGCGGTACCCCTTCCCCCGCATGAGGAGCCAGGTGAAGAAGGGGCCACCCATGAGCGCCATGAGAATGCCAACCGGCAGCTCGTAGGGGGCAAATGCCATGCGTGCCACCAGGTCTGCAAGAACCGTGAAAGAGGCACCCCAGAGGGCAGAGACGGGGATGACCCGACGAAGGTCCTGCCCCACGAAGCGCTTTGCCACATGCGGGACCATGAGGCCGACAAAGCCGATGAGGCCAGCGAAGCTCACGGCGGCACCAGCCAGAAGAGAGGCGCATGCCAGGCCGGCCGCACGAAGCGCCCCCACGTGAACGCCAAGCGCATGGGCGGTCTCGGAGCCCAAGGCAAGTACGTTTATGCGGGCCGCGAGCACGAGCGCCAAGACGATGCCCACCACGATGAGCGCTGCTGGGACCAGGAGGTCCCCCAGCACGACCCCCGAGAGGCCACCCACCAGGTATGAGGAGGAACCGATGTAGGCATTGGGCGCAATGGTGAGCACGAGGTTCATGCCCGCCCCAAAGACCGCGTTCACCGCTACGCCGGCAAGCACAACCGTGAGACGGGAGACTCCGGCGCGCGAGGAAACCGCGAGTATCAGCCCCGACGCCAGAAGCGCCCCCAGAAATGCCGCCACGGGCAGGGAGGCGGGAACGGCGACGCCCGCCGACGTGAGCGCGGCAACGAGAAGAACCGCCATTCCGGCGCCCGAGTTCACACCAATGATGTTGGGGCTGGCAAGGGGGTTGTCCAGCACGGCCTGGATCAGAGCACCCGAGGACGCAAAGGCCGCTCCTGCGAGCAGTCCGCCGAACACCCGCGGGATGCGAATCGAGACGAGTATGCTCCGAGCCGAGCCTGCCACCTTGCCTCCGGAAAGCAGGGCAAGGACGTCCTGAGCGCCAACGCCGGACGCACCGAGGACAAGCCCGAGCAGGGACATGACAAGCAGGGCCAAGACCGAGACGAGCACCAGCACACGCAGCCACCCGGTGCGAAAACGCGCCTCTTCTCTCATCTTGGACCCCAGCTTCCCCATCGCCCCGGTTCCTACTTGTTGAGCGCCTGTCCCGCAAGCACATAGGACTCGGCCCAGTTTGCATTGGGCTTGTAGAGGAAGTGCGCCGCATCGAGCATCGTGACGCGTCCCTCCTTCACAGCCTCCATCCCCTGCCAGGCAGAGTTCGAGCCAACCGCCTCATCGTAGTACTTCTGGGCCGTTGCCTCGTCATCGCTCGCCGCAAGGACAAGGACGTAGTCGGGGTTGGCCTCGACGGCCGCCTCGAGGCTAAAGTCGGAGAGGAGGCTTGGGTACTCGTCTGCCACGTTGACCGCCCCGAGGTCCTTCACGATCGCTCCGGCCATGCCGGAGGAGTCCTGAACCACGAGACCCTTGGAATAGGCGCTCACGACAAGGACGGAGGGCACCTTGCTCGCCACGGAATACGTGGCAATGGCGGAGTTAATCCCATCCTCCACGTTGGCAACGTTTTCCTGGTAGAGGTCATCTCGCCCGGTGATCGCGCAGAAGATGCCCATCATCCGCTTGTAGTCTTCGAACGTCGTGACCTTGAAGAAGGCAACGGGCACGCCCGCCTCGTCGAGCGCGGACTCCATATCCGCCTGGGAGACGCCAGTCGAGTGCTTTCCGTCAGACACACCGGTCATGATCACGAAGTCGGGATTAAGGGCGAGGATGCTCTCGAGGTTGAGCGAGGTGGATTTGCCAACGCCCGAGACGGCCGAGGAGTCCACGGCGTAATGGGAGAAGGCGTCGTCCGAGGCGCCAACGAGGGTACCCCCCGCCAACTGCCAGGCATTGGCAAAGCTCCCCATGCAGGCCACAACGCGCTGGGGGTTGGCGACCGTCACCTCTCGACCCAGATCGTCTGTGAAGGTGTACTCCTCGCTGGCCTGGGCAGTGGCCTCCGTAGTGTCCTGGCTTTTCTCGCCAGAGCTTGCACCGCAGGCAGGAAGGGTTACAAGGGCCACGGCAAGCAGGGCTACCAGGGGCACGTCCACAAGGAGGTGGCTGCGGGAGGAGGGCTGATACATGGTAGAAGATCCTCGTTTCTCTGAGTGAGTGGATCGTACTAGAAGGCCGGGCTCACATCTCATCATGACCTAAGCGCCGCGCGTGCGTGGCTTTGGAAGATAGGACGTATCTCGCGGAGCGAGCCCAGGCCGCGCACCACAACGCCGGTCTCAACGCCTCTCTCGTTAAGCTGGGATTTCCAGCTCGTTGGCGCATCCCCTCCAAGCTGTCGCGCCACGTGGCTTCCCGCAGCGAGCATAAGGGGCACCAGCGTGGCCGTCCTGAAGCCGGAGCCCTCTATGCCGGCAATCACATCGTCGATTCCCGGCTCCCCATCGAGAAGCCCCAGGAAGACGTCTGTCCTCCCCTGATGCCGCAGCTCGTCACGAAGGGCGAGGTAGGGCTGGTTTGTGCCCTCGGCAGCCCCGTGGCCAACGAGCACCAGGCCACACCCGGTCTGAGCGGGGTACGCCTCCGCGATTGCCCTGGCCACGTCGAGGATGTCGCCTGGAGAGGACAGGAGTGGCTTGCCAACCACGATGCCATCCGCAAACCTACCGTCCCATCCCGAGGCCTCCGCGAGAAGGGCTCCCATCGTGGACCCCGCCACGATGAGCCCGGGCTGCACGCAGATGCGCTCTGCCCCGGCGTCCAAGAGGGAGGAGAGCGCGTCTCCGAGCGTCCCGGGAGCGGCCACACCCTTGCGCTCGAGCAGACGCCTCACGGGACTGCTGAGGTACGCCTCGCAAAAGAGGCCGTCGGGCATCGCCTCGCGCAGTTCCCGCACAAGGGGCTCGATGTCACGCTGGCGGGCATCCGGCTGAGCCGTCCCGTAGCTCGCGAGGACCAGGCCGCTACGCGTCATAGGCGCCCATCATTCGGCTTACCTTGCGCTCCTCGTCCTGTGTGTACGCCACAATCGAGGGCCAGCGGGGTTCCTCGAGCGACAAGACCACGTAGAGGGCCTTGGGGTCGTTTGCCAGGCGCAGGTCCTCCTTGGAGGGGCGGGCGGGCGTCTCGGGGTGGGAGTGCCAGTTACCCAGAATCTCCAGGCCCGCTGTTCTCGCCTCTCGGATGCAGCGGAGCTGGCTGGCGGCGGAGATCGTGAAGTGCTCGGAGGAGTGGTCCTCGTTCTCGAGGCAAAAGATGCGCTTCGCCCAGGCCTCGTCCCCCTGTCGCCTGCCGGCGATGAGCCCGCAGGCCTCTTCGGGGAGGTGCTCCCTCGCCCAGGAGGCCATCTCCTCGAAGGCATCTGTCGTAAGGTGCAGCATCGCAATCCCTCCTGGCGCTAGATGGCGCTTCCGTGCTGTGCGTCGGCGCACTCCGGCTGCTCGTAGTCGATGAACTCGGTGATGGTTGGGTGGTCTCCGCAGACCGCGCAGTTGGGGTCGCGCGGAGGCAGCTTGATCGTGTGGAAGTCACCCTTCAGCGCGTCGAACGTGAGAAGGCGTCCGCAGAGAAGCTCCCCGATTCCACAGATGTACTTTATCGCCTCGAGCGCCTCGAGGCAGCCAATGATGCCGGCGATGGCACCAATGACGCCCGCCTGCTTGCAGGTGGGGACCGCATCCTTGGGAGGCATGTCGTGGAAGACGCAGCGATAGCACGGGCCCTGCCCGGGCACGTAGGCCATGAGCTGGCCCTTGAAGCGGATGATGCCCGCGTGGACAAAGGGCTTGCCCGCCATCACGCAGGCGTCGTTGATCAGGAACTTGGTTGGGAAGTTGTCCACGCCGTCGATCACAAAGTCGTAGTCCGCGATGATGTCCATGATGTTCGCCGAGTCGAGGAACTCCTGGTAGGTCTTGACCGTGACGTGCGGGTTGATGTCGCGCATCGTGTCCGCAGCGGATTCGACCTTTGGGCGCCCAAGGTCCGAGGTTCCATGGATGATCTGGCGCTGGAGGTTCGAGAGGTCCACCTCGTCCGCGTCGACGATCCCTAGCGTGCCAACTCCTGCGGCAGCCAGGTAGAGTGCCGCCGGGGCGCCAAGCCCTCCCGCGCCCACGATGAGGACCTTGGCGGCGCAGAGCTTCTTCTGGCCCTTGACGCCTACCTCCTTGAGGATGATGTGGCGAGAATAGCGCTCGAGCTCCTCGGGCGAGAATGCCATCTTTAGCGGCCCCCGCCCATGAAGTAGAGAAACTCGACCGTGTCGCCCTCAAAGAGCGTCGTCGACCCAAAGTCGGCGTGGTCCACGAAGGCGTCGTTCACGACCACAGTCACATAGGCCGCGTTCTCGACCTTCTCGTCCTCGATGAGCTGGGCAACGGTCGTCCCTGCCTCGACGCTTCTCTTCCCTCCGCCTACCGTTATGTTCATGGGATATCCCACCAATCCTTGTCTGTCCGTACCTGTCTAGAGGGCCTTTTCCACGAAGTCCTTGAGCTCCTCGGGCGCCATGACGCCCTGATGGCGGTCGATTTCGCGACCGTCCTTGAAGAGCAGCAGCGTTGGGGATGCCACGACCTTGTAGCGCTCGGCCAGGGGTAGGTCGTACTCCACGTTGACCTTCGCAACGAGAAGGGCGCTTCCCAGCTCCGCCTCGAGCTTCGCGAGGCGCGGCGCAAGCCGCTTGCAGGGGACGCAGGTGTCGCTGTAGAAGTCCACGAGCACCGGCACCTTGGACCCAAGCACGGCCTCGTCGAAATCATCCGTTCCAACTCGCTGGGACATCCCTACTCCTCCTCGAGCTTCTTCACGTCGAGGTCGTAGGCGCCATCCCCTGCGGGCGTGAGCACCAGGACCTGCTGTCCGTCGTCGCGAAAGCTCCTGGGCACGTTGAGCATGGGCTCGCCGTCCGCGAGGTGCACCCTCAGCACCTGCCCAATCTCGAGCTCCGCGAGGGCGGCCTTTGCAACCACGAACGTCATGGGGCAGACCTGGTCCGTGATGTCCACGGTGTCTGCCACCTCGTACTCCTTCTTGGCCATCTCTTGCCTTCCTCTCGTGTTCTTGGCACGCCTCAGGATCTGGGCGTCACGCCTCTTGCGCCGGCTCCGGCGTCACGGACGCCGCCTTGGGACAACCCTCCGGGGCAGCCTCGTCGTACGCCTTCTGCACGACGGGAACGAAGCTCTCCCAGCCCTCGCGGTCGAGACAGAACTTGAAGCGGTCGCCGGGAACCGCGTGGTCGTCGTACCACTGGATCGTGGCGTCCGCCACGGCAAGGAGCTGCTCGTCCGACTCCACGGGCGGCAGAATCTTCCGACCCCTCGTGATGTGGTTGCCAAACAGGCCGCCAAAGGTGAGGTTGTAGACGGTCTGGTAGTCCCAGGAGCCAACCGGGCACTTCTGGGAGCACTTCCCGCAGGCAACGCACTTCTCGGCGTCTACCGTAATGCGCTCTCCGTCATCGGTGATTGCGCCGGGTGCGCAGACCTTCGAGCAGATGCCGCAGTGGATGCACGTGTCGCTCATCCAGGTGACTTTGCGGCCACCCTTCACGCCCATGTCGTTCTCCTCGGCCTTGAGGCAGTTGTTCTGGCAGCCAGTAACGCCAAACTTGAACTTTCCGGGGAGGTCGCGGCCAAAGTAGCGCTCGTCGAGCATCGTGGCAACGCGATACGAATCGATGTTGCCCGAGGGGCAGATTGCGCTTCCCTGGCAGGCCGTAACCGTGCGCACGCGAGCCCCGCAGCATCCGGGCTCCACCCCGTATTCGGCGAGAAGGGCCTTCACCTTCTCGGCGTCCTCCACGTTGATGAAGGGAATCTCTATCGCCTGGCGGCTCGTGAGGTGGATGTAGCCGTGTCCAAACTCGTCCGCCACCTTGGAGATGCCAACGAGCTGCCGCGCCTCGAGGTGTCCTCCCGTGATGTGAAGCCGCAGAGAATAGAAGCCCTTCTGCTTCTGTGCCATAAATCCGCCCTTCTTGAGGGCGGCGTTATCGATCTTAGCCATTGCTCTCCTCTCCTTGCGCGTGCTCGCCGGCGGCACCCAGCTAAGCGCCTGGTTGAAATCAGAAATCAAGTCGCGAATGTCCTCGATGCCAACGCTCACCCCGACCGTGTCCTCAAAGATCCCGGCGCGCTCCCTGTCTGCCTTATCAACCTCGAGGAAGATCGTCGAGGCAGGATGCAGGACGAGCGTCCGCGCGTCACCAATGTTTGATGCCAGCAGGGCGACCCGCACCCTGTTGAGGAACTGGAAGGCCCGCTCGCGGGAGCCCGCCCTAAAGGTGAGAAGCGCACCATAGCGACCGTCGAACTGCCTCTCGGCGAGGCCGTGCCACGGGTTCGAGGCGAGCCCCAGGTAGCCAACGTCGCTCACCAGCCCGCTCTCGTCGAGCCAGCGGGCAAGCTCGAGCGCGTTGGCGCATGCGCGCTCCATCCGGAGCGACAGCGTCTCGAGGCCCACACAGCAGAGAAATGCCGTCGTGGGCGCCATGCAGGCACCCGTGTCCTTGAACAGGCTCTTGTGGAGGCCCGCCATGAGGACAAGCGGACCGAACCTCTGCCAGGGGGCAAGCGCCGGGAAGCGCGCGGGATCCCACCTGAACTTCCCGCCGTCGCAGATGACCCCGCCAATCACGGTGCCCGAGCCAGAGATCTGCTTGGAGACCGACTCCACCACGACGTCGGCACCAAGCTCGAGTGGGCGCGCAAGCGCAGGCGAGGCGAGCGTGTTGTCCACGACCAGGGCAAGGCCGTGTTCGTGACACCATGCGGCGGTTGCGGGGGTGTCGAGCACCGAGAGTCGCGGGTTAGAAATCGTCTCGGCAAAGACCAGGCGAACCGAGTCGTCGAGCTCCCCCTCGAGCGCCTCTACCGTGACCTCGTCCACAAGGCGAATCGAGATTCCCATGCGCTCGAGGTCGGAAAAGAGCTCGAGCGTCCCACCGTAGAGGGTGCGCGGCGCGATGATGGCGTCTCCCGCCTGGCAGGCCCCCGCAATCGCAAGAAAGGCGGCAGCCATGCCCGAGGCGCAGGCCAGAGCCGCGGCACCCCCCTCTGTGACGCGCACTCTCTCCTCGAAGGCGGAGACCGTGGGGTTTCCAACCCGCGTGTAGCAGAAGCCGGGCTTCCTCCCAGCAAAGACGTCCGCAAGCTCCTCGGCTGTCCCCGCCTCGAAGGCTCCGGCCTGGAAGACGGGAACGGCAATCGAGCCATAGCCGTCGTTTCTCGGCCTCCCGGCATGGAGGAGAGCCGCCGAGAAGTGCATGGATGGCGTGCTAGATGACATAGTCGAACTTCTTCTCGCGCGGCTTCAGGAAGTGGTTCAGGATGCGCTTGGTGTACCAGGCAAAGTCGGCGCTGCCCCTCTCGCGGGGACGCCCGAACTCCACCGGCACGATCTCCTCGATCTTGCCGGGGCGGTTAGACATCACGACGATGCGATCTGCCAGGTAGACGGCCTCGTCGATGTCGTGCGTCACCATGACCATGGTCGTTGCCTCGCACTCGCGCACATTGAGGATCTCGTCCTGGAGGTCCATCTTGGTGAGCGCGTCGAGGGCACCAAACGGCTCGTCGAGAAGAAGCACCTCGGGCTTTGTCGCGAGGGCGCGCGCAATCGCCGCGCGCTGCGACATGCCGCCAGAAAGCTGAGCGGGATAGGCGCGCTCGAACTCGGAGAGCCCAACAAGGTCGAGGTAGTGACGCGCAGTCTCAAGGCGCTCGGCCTTTGGAAGCCCCTGGAGTCCAAAGGCCACGTTGTCGATGATGGTCATCCAGGGAAGGAGCCGGTGCTCCTGGAAGATCATCGTCCGGTCTGGCCCGGGAGCCGTGATGGGAGTGCCGTCGAGCGTGATCGAGCCCGACGTTGGCCTCTCGAGCCCCGCGATGTTCTTGAGGAGGGTGGACTTGCCGCAGCCGCTGTGGCCAACGATCACCACGATCTCGCCGTCTGCCACGGAGAGGTCGATGTGTTCGAGCACCGAGAGCGTGCCTCCCTGCGATGGGAACGACTTGCTCACGCCCTCGATCCTGAGCTTCTCAGCCATGGCTCTCGCTCCTTTCCCAGGGCATGCACGCGCGAGCGGTGAGCGAGAGGACAACGTCCATGAGGACGCCGGCAACCGCTATCGCAATCATGCCAGAGAAGACGGTTGGGTAGTCGAGCAGGGCCCTGGCATCGTTGATGCGAAAGCCAATCCCCGAGCTGGCGGCAATCATCTCGGCTGCGACCACGGCCATCCAGGAGACCGAGAGCCCAAGCTTGAGCCCCACGAAAATCTGGGGAAGGGCGCTTGGGAGGTAGATCTTCTGGAAGAGCTGCCAGGGAGAGAGGCGATACATCTTCCCCACCTCCACCAGGCGCTTGTCGCAGTGCTGTATTCCGTCAATCGTGTTGAGGAAGACCTGGAAGAAGGAGGCCAAGAAGATCACGGCGACCTTGGACTCCTCGCCGATGCCAAACCACATGACGAGAAGCGGCACCCAGGCAACCATGGGTATCTGGCGAATCGCGCGGAAGAGACCACCAAAGAAGCGGTTCACGTGGGCGCTCATGCCCATGGCCACCCCAAAGGCGAGGCCAAAGACAACCGCCAGCCCGTATCCCTTGAGGATGCGGCTCACGCTGATCAAGACATCCGACTGGAGGCGTCCTGACACGAGCTGCCCGGCAATCGAGGAACCCACGGCAGAAAGCGTTGGCAGCACGATCGAGAGCACGGCCCCCGTGACAGTGCTCCAGTGCCAGGCCAGGAGGATGAGGGCTGGCAGCACCAGCATCTCGAGGAGGTTCAGGGTCTTTGTCCTCATGCTAGTGTCCGCCTCCGTATGAAGCCACGGCCTGGTCGAGATAGGAGGAGTCGGTCCAGGAGTCTATGTCGGTGGAGGCGTCGATAAGGCCATTGTCAAGCTCGAACTGCTGGATGCTCTCGAGCGAGGAGAGGTAAGTGTCGTCTAGGCTCACGGGGAAGTACGACCCAAAGTCATCGAGGTTCTTGTCCGCCTTTACAACCTCCTCGGAAAGCCCGCTCTGGGAGGCGGCGTAGCTCACGAACGCCTGGGGGTCGGCAACCATCTCGTCCCTTGCCGAGAGGTAGGCCTGGAGAATCGCCGCCGCCGCGTCGCCGTTCTCTTCGAGCCATTCCGTGCGCGCCACGAGTGTGGTTGGCTCGTAGTAGGTCTCAGGGTCCCCATCGGTACCCCTAAAGAGGACCTTTGCCTTCCCGCTAGAGACAAAATCTGCCTCCAGACCAGAAGTGCAGACGGTCGCATCTATTGCGCCGGTCGCCAGGGACGACAGGCCGTCGGGACCCGTCGAGTTGACTCCCTCGATGTCATCGAAGGTGAGCCCCGCCTCTGCAAGCGCCTTGATGAGGAACATCTGCGGCGTGGCACCGCGCTGGTAGGCAACCTTCTTCCCCTTGAGGCCGGCAATGGATGCATGTCATGCTCCTTCCGTCACTGGGGGCGAAGGGTCCGGGTGCCCTTCGTCATGGTTTCTCAGCCTAGGCGTCTTTATCCCAGCGCCCTGCTAGGTTTTTTAGATGGTTGGATATCTGTAATTCAGATAATTCAGTGTTCTTGTCATTAGATATCTTGGGGCAAGGACATGAGACACCGGCAAGGGGAGCATCAATGGGATATCCAAGCGTCTATCCAACAGGCGTCACCCTCTACGACCAGGACCAGGCATGGGGAGGCTTTACCCTGCTGCCCACGTCGAAGGGTGCCCTGCTCATCGACATGAGTGGTCGAGAGGTCAATCGCTGGGCGGGACTCGCGGGGTTCCCCAACAAGATGGCACCCGGAGGCTACGTCTTTGGCTGCACCGGCGTCCGCAAGGGGGACGCCGCCTACCAGGACCAGCTTGACCTGGTCGAAGTGGACTGGGACGGTCACGTGGTATGGAAGTGGGACCACACCGAGCTCGTGAGCGACAAGGGACAAGAGCCAAGGTGGATGGCGCGACAGCACCACGACTTCGAGCGCGAGGGCTCGCCGGTGGGCTACTTTGCCCCCGGCCTCGAGCCCAAGCCGCTCGGGGGATCGACCCTCATCCTCACCCACGAGAACACCCTTCGTACCCAGATCTCGGACAAGACCCTCATCGACGACAAGATCGTCGAGGTGACCTGGGACGGCAAGGTGACCTGGGAGTGGCGGTGCGCGGACCACTTTGACGAGTTTGGCTTCTCGGAGGACGCCAAGCGCGCCATGCGAGCAAACCCATCGCTTCGGGGCTCTGCGGGCGGCGACTGGATGCACGTCAACTCGATCTCGACCCTGGGCCCCAACAGACACTACGACGAGGGGGACGAGCGCTTCGCGCCAGACAACATCATCTTCGACGCGCGCAACGCAAACGTCCTCGCAATCATCTCGAAGAAGACCGGGCACATCGTCTGGCAGCTTGGCCCCGACTTCGAGGGCCCCAACGCCAGCGAGGGGGCACGCAAGCTCGGGTGCATCATTGGCCAGCACCACCTGCACATGATTCCCAAGGGGCTTCCGGGGGCTGGAGACCTTCTCGTCTTTGACAACGGGGGCGGCGCGGGCTACGACGCTCCAAACGCGATTGCCCCCTCCGGTGTGAACGCCGTGCACCGCGACTACTCGAGGGTGCTCCAGTTCGACCCCGTTACCTTCGAGATAACGTGGGAGTACACCCCGGTCGAGGCAGGCTTCATGCCCTTTGCCGATGGCTCGAAGTTCTACTCGCCGTACATCTCGAGCGCCCAGCGGCTGCCCAATGGCAACACGCTCATCACCGAGGGCTCCGACGGCCGCGTGTTCGAGGTCACGCCCTCGCACCAGGTGGTGTGGGAGTACATCAACCCGTACTTCCGCGACATGGCCCCGGGCTTTCCCACGAACATGGTCTACCGCGCCTACCGCATCCCCTACGACTGGGTGCCGCAGGCGGAGCGAAAGCCGGAGATTGGCATCGAACCCGTGGACATAAGCACCTGGCGCATACCGGGGGCCTCGGACGAGAAGCTCAAGGTGACCTCGGTCGAGGGCGTTGCCTCGCAGGAGGCGGGCATCACCGGCACCGGCGACAGCCACTCGGGTCACGCAGACTTCTGCATGCTCAGGGTCAACCTCGACGAGCTGGAGGAGCTGAGAAAGAAGAACGCCCACTTTGACGTAGGCTAAGGCTCTCACCCGGCCGGCCCCTGCCGCGTGGTCACGCCAGGGCCGGCAATACCGCAAACCCAACGCCGCGCACACATCGGCAACGTATACTGTGTTCTTGGCTTATTCGCCGCGAGGTACCTTGGCACTAGACCCGAAAGGAAACCCATGAGCGAAGCGAAAGACCCCAAGAACACCTGCGTACTCGTCACTGGCGGCGCTGGCTTCATCGGCAGCCACACGGTGGTGGAGCTCCTCCAGGACGGCTACAAGGTCGTCATCGTCGACGACCTCTCCAACGCGTCCGAGAAGGTCATCGACCGCATCAAGACCATCGTGGGTGACGCCGCAGCCGCAAACCTCACCTTCTATCGCACCGACGTCAACGACCGCGAGGCCATGAACGCCGTCTTCGACGAGAACCACATCGACCGCGTGATTCACTTCGCCGGCTTCAAGGCCGTAGGCGAGTCTGTGAGCAAGCCCATCGAGTACTACTCCAACAACCTGGGCAACACCCTCACGCTCGTCGACGTGATGCGCAACCACGGCTGCAAGGACATCATCTTCTCCAGCTCGGCCACGGTCTACGGCAAGCCCGACAAGCTCCCGCTCACCGAGGAGAGCCCCAAGAAGCCTGCGACCAACCCCTATGGCTGGACCAAGTGGATGATTGAGCAGATCCTGACCGACCTCCACACGGCGGACCCAGAGTGGAACGTCGTCCTTCTCCGCTACTTCAACCCCATCGGCGCGCACCCCTCGGGACTCATGGGCGAGGACCCCAAGGGCATCCCCAACAACCTACTGCCCTACGTCGCGCAGGTGGCAATCGGCAAGCGCGAGTGCGTGCACGTCTTTGGCAACAACTACAACACCCCCGACGGGACCGGCGTGCGTGACTACATCCACGTGTGCGACCTCGCAACCGGCCATGCCGCGGCCCTCAACTGGATGAACGGCCGCACCGGCGTGGAGATCTTCAACCTCGGAACCGGCAAGGGCACCTCGGTCCTCGAGATCATCAAGGCCTTTGGCAAGGCCTGCGGCAAGGACCTCCCCTACCAGATCGACCCGCGCCGCCCCGGCGACGTCGACTCCAACTATGCCGACTGCTCGAAGGCCAAGCGTGAGATGGCCTGGGAGGCCAAGTACAACATCGACGACATGTGCCGCGACTCCTGGAACTGGCAGTCCAAGAACCCCAACGGCTACGAGGGCTAGAGAATGGCCGCATCACCACGCAGCGACAATGGCCGCGCCTTCGCGGCATACCTCGCCGAGAAGTGCCCGGCCATCGAAGCGTACCTCGTCGGGCATACGCCAACGCCCCTGCCCGACGAGACGTTCGCTGGCAACGACCTCGCGCGCTACCTGTATGACCCCCTTGCGCGCTTCACGCGCTCGGGCGGCAAGCGCACGCGACCCGCTCTGGTACTGCTTGGCTGCGAGGCCGTGGGAGGGGACCCCTCGTACGCCCTCTCCGCGGCCGCGGCAATCGAGGACTTCCAGTCTGCCGCCCTCATCCACGACGACATCGCCGACGAGGGCGAAATGCGCCGTGGCCAGCCCTGCGTGCACCGCACCGAGGACGTAGGCGTGGCAATTAACATCGGTGACCTCGGCATCGTTCGAACCTTCGCACGCATTCTCGAGGACGGTTCGCTCGACGGCGCAACCAAGCTGCGCGTGCTCGGCGAGTTCGCGCAGATGGAGCAGCGCACTGTGGAGGGACAGGCGCTTGACCTCGGTTGGGCGCGCGACGATCGCTGGGACGTCACTGCGGGAGACTACCTCACCATGGCCGCGCACAAGACCGCGTTCTACTCCGCCGCCTCCCCGCTCTCCATCGGCGCCATCTGTGGCTGCGGCACGGACGCACAGGTGGATGCGCTCGGCTCCTTTGGCATGGACGCCGGCCTCGCCTTCCAGCTGCAAGACGACCTTCTCAACCTCGTGGGTGACGCCGAGGCACAGGGCAAAGACTTCAGGAGCGACATCACGGAGGGCAAGCGCACCATGATCGTGTGCTGGGCACTCGAGCACCTTGCTGGCGCCGATAAGAACGAGCTTCTCGACATCCTCTCTTCGCACGCGACGGACGCCTCGGCACTCGACCGCGCGGTCGCGCTCATGGATGCCGCGGGTGCCATCGACGCCGTGCGAGACTACGCCCACGGGCTTGCGGGAAGCGCGAAGCGAAGTCTCGACGGCGTCGAGCTTGTCGGGGACGCACACGCCGTCCTCGAATCTATGGCAGACTTCTTTGTGGAACGCAGGGGCTAGTCCGGATGCTGCCTCGTGCCCACGACATCGGGGGGGAACTAGGGTATGGAACCTATTCGCGAGGGTGCATCGGGCGCCGCCGTGGAAGACATCCAGGAGCGCCTGGGCTCGCTGGGATACAAGATCGACGAGGGAGAGACTGCCGAGAAGTCCTATGGGCACTCGACCGCCACCGCCGTCGCACGCTTTAGGCTCGACCACGGTCTGTCGCTTGGCGAGGTAGTCGATACGGCTACCTGGGCATCTCTCGTGGACGAGTGCTACCAGCTCGGAGACCGCACCCTTTACCTTCGCCTTCCCAACTTCCACGGCAACGACGTTCATCAGCTCCAGGAGCGCCTCAACGTGCTGGGCTTCTCGTGCGGCGCGGTCGACGGTCAGTATGGCGCCCACACCGAGGCCGCAGTCAAGCAGTTCCAGGAGAGCGTTGGGCTGCTGGCCGACGGTATGGCCTTCCCGGACACCTTCGACGCCATCGACCGTCTGAAGCACGTCTGGGGTGGCAATCCCGCCGCAGGCCCACACCCTCAGGGCGGCATGGGATTTGCCCGTGCTGCCGGCGTTCTTGAGGTCGTGAAGCTGTGCATCACCGGTGAGGACCCCATTTCGAGAAATGTCGCCGGACGTATATGGAACCTGGCGAGCGCCACGACCAACGCCTCTGGCCTCGAGCTTGTTGACTCTGCGACATCCGATGCCTGCAAGGGTGCCCAGGCGGTGCTCGTGCTCTCCGCCGCACCTTTGCCCGATGGCTCCACCACCTCCAATGTGGTGATGGACGATGTCGACACGCTGCCGCTTCGCCTGCGCACGGCGGTCGAGAGCTCGCGCGAGAGCGTCCCCACCGTCCGCATCGAGCTGCCCGTGGGACCCAATTTCGAGGGAACCTTCACCATCAGTGACGCCCAGACCTACGCCGTGCTCCTGCTCGATGCCATCTGCGCCGCTTTCGAGGGAATGCAGTCGTAGTACTTATGAGACAAAGGGAGACAAAGGGAGTTTCCCTTTGTCTCATGTAAGCCACCGTACACAAAACGGCCCCGGAGCAAAGCTGCTCCGGGGCCGTTGCCATGAGACAAAGGGAAACTCCCTTTGTCTCATAGGTGCCAGATATCGTCGTTGTACTGGCGGATGGTGCGGTCGGACGAGAAGGCTCCAGACTTGGCAATGTTCACCAGCGACTTCTTGCGCCATGAATCGCGGTTCTCGTAGTCGGCAAGCACCTGCTCCTTCTTCTGGATGTACTCCTCGATGTCGAGAAGCGCCATGAACCAGTCTTTCCAGGCCATGTCATCGTGCAGGCGGTGCAGGCGCTCGGCGTTGCCCAGCGCGAGGAAGGCGGGGTTGGTGATGAAGTCCACCAGAAGCTTCACGCCAGGGCGCAGGTAGTGCGCATGCGCGTCGTAGGCGTGCTCGGCGTACAGGCGCTCAACCTCCTTGGAGGAGGTGCCAAAGGCGTAGATGTTCTCGTCGCCCACGAGGTCTGCAATCTCGACGTTGGCGCCGTCGAGCGTGCAGAGGGTCACCGCACCGTTGAGCATGAACTTCATGTTCGAAGTGCCAGACGCCTCCTTGGAGGCAAGCGAGATCTGCTCGGAGATGTCCGCGGCAGGAATCACACGCTCGGCCGCGCTCACGTTGTAGTTCTCGATCATGACCACCTGCAGGTGCGGCGAGACAACCGGATCGGCAGCAATCCAGCGAGAGAGCAGCAGGATGAGGTGGATGATGTCCTGCGCGATGGTATAGGCGGGTGGC
>ERZ773013.518-NODE-518-length-24181-cov-23.229296_pt1 | contig 24181 bp, 19 predicted proteins | sample MGYA00511670_ERZ773013 | MGnify/ENA primary metagenome ERZ773013 (study PRJEB29015, sample SAMEA2738120) | human oral metagenome | biome: human oral; feature: human-associated habitat; material: saliva | place: China | collected 2257 ... | reverse complement strand
GTCGTGCCTTGAAGAATGGTGATGAGACAATTGCAAGCCTCTATGAGCGTATCTTAGGTCGTGTGTCTGTTCATGATGTTATCAACCCTACTACAGGTGAGATTTTGGTTGCTGCTGGTGAAGAAATCACAGAATCAAAGGCTAAAGCTATTGAGGAGTCTCCAATCGAGATGGTTGAGATTCGTTCTGTACTCACTTGTGAGAGTAAGAAGGGTGTTTGTAAGAAGTGTTACGGACGTAACCTTGCTACAGCCCGTATGGTACAGATGGGTGAGGCTGTTGGTGTCATCGCTGCACAGGCTATTGGTGAGCCAGGTACACAGCTTACGCTTCGTACGTTCCACGCTGGTGGTGTGGCTGGTAATGCTGCAGCAAATGCAACTATCACAGCTAAGAATGATGCTAAGATTGAGTTTGATGAGCTTCGTGTCGTACCATTCGTTGACGATGAAGACAAGGAGTGTCAAATGGTTGTAAGCCGTTTGGCTGAAATTCGCTTCGTTGATCCAACTACAGGTATTGTCATGCTTACAGATAATGTTCCTTATGGTAGTTCTCTGTACTTCAAGTCTGGTGATACTGTTAAGAAGGGTGATTTGATTTGTAAGTGGGACCCATTCAATGCCGTCATCGTAAGTGAGTATGCTGGTATTCTCCGTCTACACGACGTGATAGAAGGTGTTACCTATAAGGCAGAGACTGATGATGCAACAGGTCTTACTGAGCGTATCATCATTGATTCACGTGATAAGACAAAACTGCCTACAGTTGACATTGTTAAGGTTGGTGCTAAGAAGGGTGCTGATGGACAGTATGCTGCATCTGATATCCTCGGAACATATAACCTTCCTGTAGGTGGTCACTTGGAGCAGATACTTCTCGATGGTGCTGAGGTTAAGACGGGTATGACACTCGTTAAGATTCCACGTTCTGTTGGTGGTGCTGGTGATATCACTGGTGGTCTTCCACGTGTAACTGAGCTCTTTGAGGCTCGTAACCCATCTAATCCGGCTGTTGTATCTGAGATTGATGGTGAGATTACTATGGGCAAGGTGAAACGTGGTAACCGTGAGATTATCGTTACTTCTAAGACAGGTGAGCAGCGTAAGTATCTCGTAAGCTTGTCTAAGCAGATTCTTGTACAGGAACATGATGCTGTTCGTGCTGGTACACCATTGTCTGATGGTATTATCACCCCAGCTGATATCTTGTCTATCATGGGTCCTACCGCCGTTCAGGAGTACATCGTTAATGAGGTTCAGGATGTCTATCGTCTTCAGGGTGTGAAGATCAATGACAAGCACTTTGAGATTATCGTTCGACAGATGATGCGTAAGGTACGTATCGATGACCCAGGAGATACTACATTCCTTGAGCAGGAGCTTATTGACAAGCTCGACTTTGCAGAAGAGAATGACCGTATCTGGGGTAAGAAGGTTGTTACCGATCCAGGTGATTCTGAGAACTGCTATAAGGGTCAGATCCTCTCAGTACGTAAGTTGCGTGATGAGAACTCAAGTCTTAAGCGTCGTGACCTCAAGCTCGTTCAGGTGCGTGATGCTGTTCAGGCTACTGCTACCCAGATACTCCAGGGTATCACACGTGCTGCTCTTGGAACGAAGAGCTTCATGAGTGCTGCTTCCTTCCAGGAGACAACAAAGGTTCTTAATGAAGCTGCTCTCCGTGGTAAGAGTGATAATCTTGAGGGTATGAAGGAGAACGTTATCTGCGGTCACCTTATCCCTGCTGGTACTGGTCTTCGTCAGTGGCAGAAGATTATCGTTGGTTCTCAGGAGGAGCATGAGCGCATGGAGGCAAACAAGAAGAATGTTCTTGATTTCTCTAAGCAAGAAGCAGAGGCTACGCAGGAGTAATCCTTAGCCTTTCATACATAAGATTAAAAGGGATTTGCAGTCTATTCTGCAGATCCCTTTTTTAGTTTTTATATATAGGCTTAAGTTGTCTAATGCGTATAAGCAAAAGCGTAATGTGTAGTTTAATCATTATGTGATTAGTAGTAACTCCTTATTTGTGTTCTCTCTATTACCATGTGTATATGAGGTAAAAAGTTTTGTTATTACATTTGGGCAAATGATAATAATGTATTATCTTTGCATTAGTAATAAAGTATTATCTAAATCTTTTAATTAAAATGGACAATAACAATCAGAATCAAGAGGGTCAGCAGTTACAGATTGATCTCTCACCAGAAATCGCTAAAGGTGTTTATACAAACTTCCAGATAATTTCTCATTCAAGTTCAGAGTTTGTACTTGATTTTGCTACGCTTCTTCCAGGTGTACCAAAGGCAACTGTTACAAGTCGTGTTATCATAGCTCCAGAACATGCATTGCGTCTTCTTGCAGCTTTGCAGGACAATGTTGTTCGCTATGAGAAAGAGTTTGGAAAGATTGATCGCCATGAGCCAGAGCAGGAACCACGTACGATTGCTCCATTCGGTCCTGGTAAGGTTGATGCATAAACAGCTCTTTTTAAGGAATAAATAATGAAGCCGCCCAAGGTATTGGGTGGCTTTGTTGTTTATATGATAGGATGGTGTGGGATAGGAGGGCGGTGAGGGTCCTTCTGGTTATATTAGCGTCTCTAGGCAAGCTAGCGTCTCTAGCAAGCTAGCGTCTCTAGCAAGCTAGCATTCCTAGCCGTACTAGCATTTCTAGGCATGCTAGTATTCCTAGCCGTGCTAGTATTTCTAGGCAAGCTAGCATTCCTAGCCGTGCTAGCATTTCTAGGCATGCTAGTATTCCTAGCCATGCTAGCATTTCTAGGCATGCTAGCATTCTTAGCCATGCTAAGCAATCAGCTTATTGGTTATTTGCTTTTACTGATGAGTCTGCCAATTCTGGCAGTCCTGCTTGTTTCTCTAAAGAAATACTCTTGTCATTTATTCTTCATTATTAATAACTCATTTCTTAGCCTCTCATTTTCAGCTTTCAGTTCATTGTTTTCTTCCTGTAGTCTTTTTATAAGTTCGTCTTGCTGCCTTCGATAGCCAGTTCGGGCAGCATACATTCGCTCTTTAATCCCTCCTTGTTCAATGAAAGCTTTCTGAAGATGTTCAAGATAGCGACACATCATTCGGTCAGTAATATGTAAGAGGGTTATAGCAGTATTACAGAACTCTTCTGCTGTCCACCGATAGATGAATGGTTTATAGGCAGCATAATCATTATTCACCCTGCAAAAATTGAGGAGAGGGATATAGCGAGGATGATTTTTTCCCCACAATTGAAGATGTCGCGATTTGATGTAATCTTCGTAATCAGCTCTTAGTTCTTGTAGACTGCTACGTGCTACATTAATAAGCTTCAGCTCCATTTCAGTAGACGTCACACCATCTTCTGTTCCTTCGATGATATTCTGCTTTCCCGAGCGAGCCGCTTGTACCATCTGATCAACTGTGCGGTCTCCATAGAGAGGAAGAAATCGTTTACAGAAGGAGAAAGTTAACTGATATAGAGTATCAGTCTTTTGATAGAAACGCAATGTCTTCCATTGTTGGTTCTTTCGTAGTATGTTTTTGTCCTCATTATTATCTTGAGCACTCTCAGGTAGGTTTGTTTTCATATAAATTGTTTTCTTTTGAAAGCAAAGATACAAAAAGAGAGGAATAAAGTCAATAGATGTCTTTCAAAAGTTATTCCTCCCATAGAATTAATAGTTAGCTTATAGCGACGTAGAAAGCATGGCTTAGATAATATAGGTACTGAGTTGATTATGACTTAATGACCGTTAGATTTCAAGAAGATATCTTTTTGAGGCCCTACAAACACTCCCTTGAAAACTCGTCAAACACCTATTCTTATTCAGCTTTACACCTGTTTGAAAGAGAAGAAAATAATAACGGACGCAGAGATTGTGCGTCCGTTACAGATAATATAGTTATATGATATGCTTTATAACCCTTGGCTTTGTAATTCTTTCTCAGGCATTGGCAGCCACTTAATCTTACGGTTTGACCAAGTTGTTGCAGCTGTTCCTTGTTCCAAACCACGGCGGATATCTGCAGTTCGTTCACCACGAAAAGCAAGGAAGATACGACGCAGAGCGGCTATCTGAGGGAGTGTAGGGACCGTTGATAGCTGACTTGCAGTATCATATTTCCCAATGACTTTGTTTACTTCTGTCAGTGCATCACCTGTCATAACACCCCTTACAATGAGTTCTGCTTTGACGAGATGGATATCATTCTCGTCTGATATTGTCAATGTACCCTTTCTTGTTAAAGCCGAAGCATAAATGTTATAACGATTAGGGTTCTTCTTGTCGACACTTGCATGGGCCAGTGGAAGAGCTTTCTTCTCAGCATCTGTTGTTCTTGCAGCCTCTAATGACGGACTTACCTGTACGTCACGACTATTAGGACCAATCGCACTGTAAAGAGGGTTATCAGTCCCATCATTGTTATAGATAACCTCTACGCTCTCACCATCTTTCAGTGCATCTCCTATCAAGGACTTTGCTTCAGCATACTGTCCAAGGTGCATAGCGAGTTTCAGTTCATAGGTTTTTATCTGTCTACTGGCAGCTTCATTGTCAAACCCCCTATAGTTCTTCAGTGCGTCAGACTGAACCTCTTTCATTGCTGCTTCATACTGTTCTTTAGCTTGATTTAGCATCGTTTCGTGTGACACCACAGTCTTGTTAAGGATGACAGAACCACCTTCTGCAGCAGGAGTGGTTGAGAACGACTCCGCAAGCAGTTGAAGTGCATAGCCAGCATGGAGGTGTCCCACGTATTTGCCGTATGCCTTTATAATCTCAGTCTGTTCAGCGTTAGCTCCTGTTATCTGACCTGCAATCTCTGACAGTTCGACACTTCGAGCATAGTAGTTGTGTATTTTATTCCATAAGTCACTTTGTGTTCCCGATGTAGGAGTGAGGTTGTCTGTTGCTATCTGGCGGTAAAGGAGAGCATTAGGAATTGTCCCTTCGGTCAGTTCGTCGACTGTCGTACCTAATGCGAGGAAGGCTGCTGAAGCTGCATCACCCTGTAGTGTCTTCACATAAGCAGTCAACGGACCATCACTGATAGTATTTGTTTGGACGATAGCAATCATCGCAGACTTATTCAATTGTTCTTTTGTAAGTGTATTACTTGGCGTCCCTGCATTCTCTACCCACGAGTCGCAGCTTGTGAGCAGTAGTGCGAGGGCGAGGAGGGTATATATAGACTTCTTCATTGTCATTTGTTCTTTATTATAATGTGAAACTTAGCGTTGCTGTGTAAGTACGTGGGTGAGGCGTGTTGGTGATGTCACGTGACAAGCTTCCGATACCTCTTTGTTTGCGTGTTCCACCATTGCCTTCTACCTGAGGGTCAGCACCTGAGTAGTTGGTAAGGACAAACACGTTCTGTATGGCAAAAGAGAAACGCATACCATTAACAACATTCTTTGTTAGCTTACGTGAGAGTGACGAAAGGTCATAACCTAAGTAAAGGGTCGACAGACGCAGGAAGTCGGCTTTCTCTATGTAGTTTGCTCTATAGCGTGCACTATGAGCTAACTCCTCAGCTATCTGATTGTATTCTGCTGTCCCTACTGCGGTGTTAGCCAATGCTTGCAGTTGATCGTTACGTTTCTTGAGGTTATCGCCCAATCCAGCTACGTTATAGAAACTTTGGTTATAGACTGATGCCCCTAATGCATAGTTCCATTTTGTTCCGAAAGTGATGTTCTTAAATAGCTTCAAATCGAAACCAAACGAACCATTGACCGATGGGAAGGGTTTACCAAGATACTGATAATCCTTGCTTTCTATTGCTCCTATATTTGCATTATATGTACCATCAGCATTGAAGGCTGGCTTCTCTACTGTATGATAATAGAATGCATAAACTGGTTGACCCTCTTTCACTACATTAGGATAGTTGTCGATATCCCTTCCACCGGTGTCAGTCACCTTATTCATCTGATAGTTAAGGTTTGCATATACATCGAGAGAATGACGATTGGCCTGCCTCCACAGATTTCCATTGTAGCTTAACTCAAGTCCATGACCCTTTACACGTCCAACGTTGTGAGGGATACTTCCAATCCAACCATCACTCGAAAGGAGCTCATCATAGATAATGGCATCCGATGTGTACTGCGCATAGAGTGTCAGACTTAGCGTATGGTTGTTATGGAGAGTCCAGTCTGTTCCCAGTTCAATCTCCCTCATGCGCTCTGGTTTAATGTCTGGGTTTCCTTTGTATTGTGGCTTGACAATAGGACCATAGGCGCTGGTCCCACTCATCACATAGGATGTGCGGGCATCTGTAGGGTAGGGGAGTCGACCACTCTCACCGTAGGCAATGCGGAACTTTTGGTTCTTGAGGTTGTATGACGCACTTAAAGAAGGATAGAAGATACTTGCCACATTCCTACCAATGAGGTTGGATGCGTCACGTCTTAGGCCTGCATTAATAAACAGTCGGTTGTCATAATTCAAGAAGGCTTCGCCGTAAAGACCCCATGTTCGTTGCTCAAAGGTCGATTCTGTCACCGTCCGTTCGGTAGCAGCTGATAGGTTATCAATATCACTTCTAAAGCGTGAAGCCGATATACTGTTCAGTGTTTCGTACTGGCGTGCAATCTGTGAGAGAAGCGTAGCCGTGAGGTCCCATCTGTCTGCAAGGTGGAATTTACGAGTGGCTTTTATGTCCCAGTTAAAGTTAGAGTTGCGTCGGTTGCTAATATTCTTTGCTCCCTCTGCGTTATTACCTAACTTATAGCCGAATGGCAGACGATAGATACCTTCTGTATGATTGATGTCTGCTCCGATGATAGTCTCAATCTTTACGTCGGCTGGTAACATATAACTAAGACGAAGGTTACCGATGAAACGGTCGTTTCCGTAGGTCCAGCTCTGTGCTCTCCACGTGCTTTCATCCACGTATGGCCATGGAGTCTGATTAATCATAAGATTCCAAATGGCATCGTATCGGCCCATTGCTGTCTGCGGCAAACTGATGTTTCCGTGTATGTAAGAGGCTGTAGCACCAAGAGAGAAGCGACCAGAACGAAGGTCATAGGCCATCTTTGCACTATGACACTTGTCTTTGTTGCCTGGTACAATACCCGCTACATCGTTCATATTGTATGAGAAGAAAAGGTTCTGATTACCCTTAAAGGCCTTTGACACTGACGTGTAAATCGTCTTCTGCCAACCTGTCTGAAAGAAATTGTTGATGGGGTCGTTGTTAACAAACTGGTCGTATTTCTTTGCAAGGGTGGCTGCACCTAACGACATCTTCACCTGTATATCGGCCTTTCTATTCTCCGCATTAGACGTCTTGCCACGTTTCGTTGTGATGACAATAACACCGTTAGCGGCTTCTGCACCATAGCTGGCAGCAGCAGAAGGACCTTTGATAACGTCGATAGAGGCTATGTCGTCAATGGTTAAGTCGTTGAGTGCACTGAGCGCATCTTGCGAGCTATTGATGTCTGAGATGTGCGAACTGTTGTATTTGACACCATCTACATAGATAATAGGGTCACGCTCCATGCTCATTGTTGCACCACTACGCATATTGAAACGGATAGGCATTCCCACCTTACCGTTGCTCTGATACATCTGGACACCACCCACCTTACCATCAAGCATGTCGCTGAGAGAGTTGGTATGGGCGTTCTTGCTAAGGTTAGACATATCTATATGGTCAACCTTACTGCCCAGTGCTTTCTGACTGCGAGCACTGGAAATACTGGCAGTGACCTGTACCTCCTGAAGGTCTATACCAGGGATAAGACCGATGGTTGGCTGACCTTTTAAGGTTTGTGCCTTAATGTCTTGTTCCTTAAAACCTATATAACTGATGTGGAGGGTCTGGTCATCGTTTGTATTTAGAGAGAAGAAACCATCTTCATCTGTGACGGCTTCTATGCCTTTCTGGCCTCTTACGACAGCACCAATAATTGGTTCTCCTGTGTCTTTATTAATAACTCGCGCCTTGTACATAGTCTGCGCATTCAAACTAACAGTAGAGGTGATTGCTAATAAAGCAATGCCTCGTTTGAAATTTTTTATCATGAAATGGATTTGGGTTACCCTTTAAAAATACTATTTAGACTATCTTTTCTAAAACATAATCTAATACAAAGCAAAGATAACCTTTTTGTCTCGATGACACAATACCTAAAAATTGTGATTTCTAAGGGCTGTTAGATGGGCTTATGGCTTGTTGTTTCAATCAGTTATTAGTTTTAATACCCCTTTTTCTTATACTTTATTTGGTTTCCTAACATCTTAGACACTAATGAACAATAGGAACGATAGAGACTTTTTCTTACCTTATAAATGATGTTCCAAATGGTCCACATGTCTTTAGAGTCCGTCTTTCTTTAAGTTTTGAAGGGCTATAGACTCAAAAGTCAAGTGCGGTCTTAATGATTCTGATGAGAGTATTCACCTTCATTAAAATGGCTCTACTCTATCCATGAAGTTGTTTGCATTCATATAGCCTATGAGTCCTCTTTCTGCTAATTGTGCCTTGCAACGTTAGTATTCTAAGCTCATTCATGGGTAGCATGGCCTTCTTCAAAGAAAGACATGATGCAAAAAAGCTATCACTTAAACGCAACTGTCAATTTCTCAAATGGTTCAAATGATATTTATTCTATCGTGTCTATCCAATTTAAGAACTCTTCTCAGGCTCCATGTCCACTCCTTTACTCATTCAACCCCAGCCGCTCCATGTCCTTGCCATAAAGCCTCTCAAACTCCTTAGGCTTCAGTCCGTGGGCAAGGTAGAGCTCTACAAAACGCTTATTGACCGAAGGTTTAATCGTAAGTAGGTCTGTTTCACTTGCACAAAACTCTAAACCGGTTAAGCTCTTTATAAAGAAAATAGGCAAAGGATTGTCTTTTGTTCCATAAGAAGGGTCATGCCACTGTGTTCGATTGACGTAAGCAGAAATCATTTTGGAGTCGTAAATTATACTTAATCTTTCTTTCTCTACGTCATACCAGTATTTCTCATCCGTCTCACTTTGTATTACGTTATATCCTCCAACAAATGAAATAACAGCCAGATACCTCTTGTATTTAGGAGAGTAGAAGCATATCTGTGAATAAGTAGAGACCTCGGTGTGTGCCGTTCCTGCAAACCAAGCACGTGAAGTGAATGTTTTGTCTATTGGTGTTATCGCTGTGACAAAGGGTATAGGGACCACTATTGTATCCGAATTCTGAATGTATGTATCTGCATAAGGTGTAGCAGCTTTATTGCCGCCGAGGGTAAACTTTGCAATAAGACTGACAACCAGTGGCGTTGCTACGGTAAGTGCAAACACCGTTCCAAGGTTAGAGGCTATAGAAGGAATCCTTGATCTGATAAAGTCATTCATTGTCTTATGGTTTTGAAAGCTCCGCTGCTTAGGTGCTACTAAATGTATGTAGGCACTGTCAAAGGTATTCATTCCTATAGAAATAACGGTCGTTATCATATATTCTTTAAGACTTTTTAGCGTAGAAGGCTGTCCTCACCATCGCAACCCATCGGAATAGAGAGAGGAACAGAATGTGAGATTGTCTTTGTAAGACTGTCGATAGGAGGTGGAGGAACGTCAAATGTGCAGATAGGAATTGTAAGGATATTTCTTAATCTATTCCCCTTTATATTCGAAGAAAGGCTGAGCTTGGTTGAAGAAGAGGCCCTTCTGCGTTCAAGAACATGCCCTTCTTGCCTATTGAAGACGCCCTTCTTGGGGAAAGAAAGGCGTCTTCTATAATGTTGTGTATAACGTATTGATTTATTGCATGTTATAAGTTATACTATGGGGATGATGTATTCGTGTTTAGTACGTGCTTATCTTAATACGATGTAATGATTTTTTACGTTCTTGTTAGTTATGCTAACTTGTGACAAAAACGCCGAGACACCGTCATGAAGATACTGATAAGTGAAGTAGATTATTTCTTTTTTTACAGAGAATACTAAAAGGTTGCTGCGTAACAAACTTTAAAGCTATAAGGAGTATTTGGCAAATCACTCGAGTAATCAGGAGGATGTTTTATGGCATAGGCCAATGATATTTCCAGTTCAGAAAGCTAATAATCATCAAACCTATGGTTTTGGGATAGAGTTTATTAAGCGATACCATACAGAGAGAGTACGTTTCAATCTTGAGTTTGAGAACTGTCATCCTTATATTACAGTCAAAGCTTCAAACGTTAAGAATGTATGATCGAAGTTTAGTCGCATTATTTGGTCTTTGTAATCGTCTGAAATCACGATATTAAAGGCACCACCCCACTCTTGTAATCGGAATATTTTTGTGTGAGGTGGGATATGGTCCTTTTTTAAGACAGGTTTGATGAAGAAACGAGCTCGCTTATTTTTCCACTTTGCAGGGTCTATATTCTTAGGCCAAGGATCAATCTCTGACAAATCCCAATCAACACAATCTATTGATTGAAAGTTATTCAATAATAGGTATTTACTATCGGAGTTCTTACTCTCAACAGCTATCATATTATTATCAACATTAAGCGACATGATATCTATTATCGAATGGTCAAACAATATGAAATCTGCTCCAATTGAAGTTATAGGAGCTTTCTGGCCCTCTCGGAGAGCCATACACTCAATGTGCTTTCCGCCTTTTAATAAGTCCGGATAGTTGAATAGCCTCGTACTTGACATCTCTATACCGTCTATCCAAAGTGAAGATGAAAGGTTCTCATACGTTGACCATTTCCTACTGCTTGGGTTTATACCTAACTTATAATACATGCTAAATATATTTTAGTGTCTTTTTCTCATTCTGTCAAGAATGTTTCTGTTATTTCAAAAGTCTTTTCTCTGGTAGTCGTCCCTAATATTATGCTATAAAGGGACTTCTCCCTATCTTCAGTTCATTGCTGGTATAGGCTATATTCCATTCCCAGTTATTGCTGTAATCATAGTCTATAACCCCCTTTATTCATTTAGGATATATTACTATCATTTGCCCTTATCATTATGAGACATTATGGTTTTAGCATACTAAGGAAGTGAATTATGAATATTGCCAAAAGCCTGCCATTATATTACCTGTTTTGTTATGCTTGTACAAATATATTGCACCATACCCCAAGATATAATCTCCAGAAAGTAAATCCTCGGGATAGTAGTCTTCATCTATTTGTAAATAGAAGGCGAACCCATCTTCTTCTAATCTCTTAAAATAGTAATCCTCGTCTTGAATTAACTTAGGATTTGGAGCTTGTGTAACGAAATCAAAAGTCTCATTCTCTACCTCTTTATACCCCATAAGAGATGACCTATGAAGTCTTTCCAACGTGTAAGAACGATTTTCACTCTCATCTGAAAACGAATGAGTAAACACCTTTAATGAGCAGTTGGGATAAATATTATTATCTATCATTGTGTCATAGCTGTCGGGGATAAAGATAGATATATATTCATTAGGATTGTCAGGCTTTTGAATTGTCATGTAATATTTAAAGCCTTCTATATCTTTCTTTTTATCAAGAAAACAAATGGGTATATTGCCTCCTATCCTACCTATTCCTGCAGATGATGAGTCTAAATTAATATTGGCGACCTTATTCATAATTAATTATGTTTGGCTATTTGCGGATTCTTAGTAGCTGTCTATATGCTATAAAAGAATTTGATTTATTGTTAAGGAGTAAAACAGAATACATATAAAATTCTCGTTATTTACTCTGGGTCTGGTCCGTCTGATTCGTCTGAAAACCCTTCTTTTTCCATCTCTTCCATTATTTTAGGACTACTGATACCAAAGTATTTATGTGTACGTGCATATTGATAAACCTCTTTACAGCGGAGCATTATCAGACAAGTCCATGGCATGGGGTCCCATAGGTTTGATGTGATATACTGTCGATACTTCTCACGCATCTTATGTTCAGAGTTTGCGAAATAACAAAAGATTTGTGCCTTCTGTTGAAGGGTAAAGTGCTTACTATTCATATCATTCTCATCTCGCATAAGATCATATATGTAATTGGCAAAATGGTCATCATAATAGTCATGCTTTTTGCCTGTAGTATTATTCTCAATGGTCTCTATCAATAATGTATGTACTATTATATTGTTGTTGGGAGCTTTATCAAAGATTCTATTTACAAAGTCAAATGGCTCATCTTCATGCCTGAGAAAATACCATTGGTTAAGTTTGGGACTTTGATAATAACGATATGTAGAAAATAGATCATCTAAGATGTCTACTCCATTATAAGGCGTTCCAAGGCCGTCATCATCCCCTTGCGCCTGTAAGTTTTCTAATAGTTTGAAAGCCTTCATATCGTCATAGAAGATGAAGTCATTTAGTGCTTTAATTTGTTGAAAGACCTGTGATTTTAGTTTTATCTTATCTCCCTCTATGGATAAAAGGTCACGAAGTAGCCAGTTGTAAGTTATGAATCGGTCTTTATAAATCGCATAATAGGGTAGGGTAAAGCTGAAGTCACCATCGCTTCCAATTCCCTCATAGCCTTTTGTCTTATCCATTTTCAATCGAGTCTCAAAGACATATTTGACCCTTTCTTGGAACAGCTTTGAAGAAGGTCGGTTGTAGCTATGAGTAGTAAGATAGTATTCTACCAAGGGAATGGTCAGTTGGAAGTCTGTCTCTGTAGGCATATATTGGGGCGTGGACTGGTCATCACGGAAGTCACCTCCATTCCATGCATTCTCTTGTAATGCTATATGTTTTAACAAGGTACCTCGGTCAATGCCCATTTCTTTTAATCTTTCCATACTGATTATGCTGTCATAATGAGCATGTGTAGCCTTATGTTCCTGTATAGCAACAATGTTCATGCGCTTTGTCTTTTTAGTACACTGAACGAGCATAGTTGTCAGTACTAATAATAGAGCTAATTCTAATACTCTTCTCATCTCTCTCTTTCTTTGAATAACCTACTGCAAAAGTATAAAAATAATATCGAATGGAGTTGTGCTCAATCAAATGGAACCCTTTTCAACAGATACAGGTAACGTGTGCGAATATAGCTAATCTTGTTTGATTTCAATGCTTCTGTAATGATTTTGTTCATCTGTTCTGTCTTATATCCTTGTGTTGACTTCCATGTGATAAGATGAATTATGCATCATTGTTATTCTACTTGTCGTCTATAGGAGGGTTTAGGTCTAATCCTTCCCGTTCTATTTCATCCATCATTTTAGGACTGCTGATACCAAAGAACATGTGTGCACGTGCATACTGGTAGACTTTCTCACAGTTGGTCATTATCACATACGTCATAGATGTTCGGCCCCAATTGGTTGATGGAATATAATCAGCATATTTGTTGCGCATCTTATATTCTGAATTTGCAAGATAACAGAATATTCGTGCTTTTTGGTCTATATTAAATTGTGCGGCGTTCATTCCATCTTCATCTTGTAACACTTGATACACATATATTAGGAACTTCTCATTGTAGAAAGAGCTGTTCTTGCCTGTTGTATTCCTCTCAATAGTCTCTATCAGTTCTGGGTGAACGATTAGGTTGTTCCCTTTCCCTTTGTCAAAGATATAGCAAAGGAAAGCAAAAGGATTCTTTCTTTCCGTATTAAAGAACCATTGATTTAATTCAGGACTTCCAAAATAAGAATATTCTTTTAATAAATCCTCTAACATTCGGGAGCTGTTGTAGTAATCACCAATATCGTCTATCTCCCCTTGATATTGATACCGCTCTAATTGTTTCAATGCACCCGTATCATTATAAATCAAGAACTTGTTTAGTAATAGGATTTGTCGTAGGACCCCATTCTTTAGGCTAACATTATTGTTTTTGATAGTAATTAAATCACGGAGTGGCCAATTGTAAGTAATAAACCCCTTCTCACTCACGGCATAGAATGGATTAGCAAAGCCATAACTAATATCATCTTTAAGGCTTGTAAGCAACTCTCCAGCCTTTAGATTCTTTCCAAAAACCTCCTTTATCCTTTTTGTGAATAACGCTTTTGAAGGTCTCTTAAATCCATGCGTATATAGATAATGTTCTACCAATGGTATTGTCAAGAGGAAATCCTCCCGTGTCGGCTCATATCTCAGCTTGGATTGATCATCTCGAAAGTCACCACCATACCAAGCAAGTTCTTGAAGTTTTAGGTGCTTTAAAAGTTCCCCTTTGTCAATACCCCAATATCTTAAAGAATCCTTTGTTATTCCCTCTTGTTTGTTTTTCTCACTGACCTTTTTGTTAGACATCTGAGAAACAGGTTTTGCAGGCTCTGATTTACACTGTGAGAATGTGACAGTGTAAACCATTAATATTGCTATCAATACTATTTGTTTCATATTCTATTTTTTTGAGTGATGGGTGATAAAGGGATAAAGGATGCGACGTTTTCTTTTTTAATTCTCCTCATCATGCCCAAGTTAAATGATGAGTATGTAAGCTTAAGCTCGTTTTATTAACATCACAGGAATGTCTATTGGTAAGATTCAACAAGCATGTGCAAATTTAGAAAATCTTTTCATAATAGCATAGTGTTGGTGATATAAATTCCTTTAACGATTTGTTATGACATAGATGGATATTGAATTATAGCGTAGTGTTTAGTCTAAGTTCACATTTACATGTTATATTCAAAGTTCGAATCTTTAATGTTTACTCGTGGTAAATGGGGAAGAATGTATCAGATCTATGTCCCATTGTCTGCTCAATCCAATGGCCATGATGCGCCTTTCATACTAAAAAACCATCATAAGGAGTAATGTTCTAATATTTTATTACTATCTTTGTCATGCTTTGTAGAACTGTTCTTTTATCATTTAGCACCATAAAGTTAGTGCGGATTCTATAGATAGCAAACACTGGAGGACGCATAGCTCTTCAAAAACTTATAATATTTGGTTGCCGAATTAAGGCTTATTTAATCATATAAAGTATGGAGAAGAAATTTTTAATAATAATATTACTATTATTGATAATTAGCTGTAAGAATACAAGTCAGAAATATCCAAGGAAGAGTCAAAAGGTTGAGACAAGAAAAGAACAAGTCCAATCGACACTTAAACTTTCGCCAATGGAAGAGCAATTGATAAGAGATTATTATGAAATAGAAGAGCCAGAAGGCATAATAGTGCAGCCCAATGATATGCAGGTGAAATGTACTGACCTGGCTGTTCGTCTGATTTGTCAGGAACTTATAAGAAGGGGGTTCAAGCCCCTTTCCTTCCCAGGAAGCCTATAAAAGGGTATATCAGATATTCGGAGTCGATTTGAATAAACGTCCCGAAGAACTAATACAGGAGGGTTTCTGGATATATACAGGTAAAAGGAACACAAGGGAACGAAATATGCAAAAGAATATCATGGCTTTGAAAACGGTCCCTGATGGTCAGACCTTTGGTGCCTTTTGGGATTTACAGACGTTCGTACCTCAATACAATTGTATAATTCTTTCACCCTCGCTCGGTCAAGTTGTTACCATAAAAGGAACTGTTAAAGGTGTTGATGGGGAGGAATACATGGATACAGAGAAAGGCAAGATCGTCTATTCCTTAGATAAGAGTATCTTTTACAGAAATCAGTTCATCTTCCACGACAGCAAGGATGCACTCACTTGGCTTATGAATAATGATAAGGACTTCCTTCGTGATTTGTTCCTGAAATACGGCTATGACAAGTCTGATATTATCAACAAGATGATGATAGATGAAGTGAAAGAGGAAGGAGAACTCCCTATAGGGAAAGATTACAAGGAACTCTTTGTTTCAAAAGCTGCGGATGGAAGGCTTCTCATTCATCAAGGGCTGCTGCAGTATATGTTGAAACATGCTGACAGGAAGAATCTGTATTACTGTATGTTGGATGAATATTTATCATATTTGTTGGATTTAGAAAATGAACCAGAGTTCGACGACCTGACAAAGGATGAAAGATATAAGGCTGGTGCATACATCGGGTATTATTATGGTCTGATGTATGAGAAGTGTATAGGGACACCTTGTGATAATCAAGGTTTTGGATATGCCCTGTACTATCAGAAAGACTTTATTTCATTCATCAAGAAAAATAATTACTTCCACCTAAAGGACTTCGATAAGATAATACAAATTCAATATGACCGGTATCAGGAAGGAGTTGAAATCGAAAGTCATCGTATGTCTGGTGAATAGTATAATATTGTGCTATTCCTTGACATTATGAGGATGGCGTATATATCATAATTCTATTCAAAACATCAAAAAAAATATGAAACGATTCTTGTTTATAAGCTCTTTATTACTATGCCTTCTTACTTTTACACAGTGTAAACCAAATTCTTCTAAGGATAATACCCTTGCTGTAAAGAAACTAATGAACAACGAGAAAAAGAAAAAGCATGAGATAGATTCCTTAAAATATTGGGGAGTTGATAAAGATAAGCTGTTGAAGCATTTAAAACTTCAAGAACTTGCGTGGTATGGTGGCGATTTTCGAGATGATCAATCAAAACCAAGATATATGCCGACACAGGAGGATTTTCTCTTGACAATACCTTTGGTGGAGCATTATTTATATACTCATGGCTTTAAGAAACCTTCAAAAGAACTATTTGAAAAAAGAATCAAACAAGTTTTTGGAAAAGACCTTGGAGCGAATACGAAATCAACATTCATAAACCTTAGCAATGAAGAGAGCTTCGATTTTGCCTCTTCCTTCTTTGCCATCAAAGATAAGGGTTTCATAACCTATAATTGGCTTCTCAGAGATTTGATTTCTGTTAACGGGAATACGATTAAATTCAAGAGCACGACCTTGAAACAAATCTTATTATTAAACAAGTTCTTGATTTATAATGATACAGGTGCGTTGAAGCAATTAGAACTGTATCAAGGTGAGGGAGAAATTGATGACATTGGCGATTATTACGACAGTAACCGAATGTTAGGTGATTTATTAAAAGAATATTCTTATTTTGGAAGTCCTGAATTAAATCAATGGTTCTTTAATGCGGAAAGGGAAAATCCTTTTGCCTTCCTTTGTTATATATTTGATAAAGGAAAAGGGAATAACCTTATTGTGCATCCAGAACTGATAGAGACTATCGAGAAGAATACCACAGGCAAGAATAGTTCTTATTACAATGATAAGTTCTTAATATATGTGTATCAGGTGTTACAAGACGAAGATGGTATGAATGATGCACATTTTAATCTGGAACAAAAAGCACGAATGTTTTGTTATCTTGCAAATTCTGAATATAAGATGCGCAACAAATATGCCGATTATATCCCATCAACCGATTGGATTCGAACCTCTATGACCTATGTAATAATGACCAACTGCGAGAAAGTCTACCGGTATGCACGTGCACACAAGTTCTTTGGTATCAGTAGTCCTGAAATGATGGATAAAATAGAAAGGGAGGGATTAGACTTGAATCCCCCTGGAGGTGACGAATGACAGATTAGGGTCATAAGTGACAAAAATCTACTATACGGTTATAAGAAACAACTTTTATACTTTTGCAGTACATTACTCAAAGAAATAAAGATATGAAAAAAATATTAGGCTTAGTTTCTTTATTTGCACTGACCATTATATTTGTTAAGTGTACAGAAAATCCGAAACGTGCGAATATTGTTATTATGGAATCGCATAAAACAACACATATTCACTATGACAGTATAATCAGTATGGAAAGATTAAAAGAAATAGGCATTGACAGAAATACCTTGCTAAAACATATAGAATTACAGGAGAATGCATGGAATGGAGGTGATTTCCGTGACGACCAATCTATACCGCAATATATGCCTACAGAGACAGACTTTCAGTTGACTATTCCTTTGGTAAAATACTATCTTGAAACCCATGGCTACAAGCAACCTTCTACAGAGTTATTTCAAGAAAGAATCAAGTATGTTTTTGGATATCAGTTGAAAATGGATAAGACAAAAGGCTATGAGGGAATTGGGACTGATGGTGACTTCGACTTTACCTTGCCCTATTATGCGATATATAAGAATAGGTTCATAACTTACAACTGGTTACTTCGTGACCTATTGTCCGTAGAGGGAGACAAGATAAAATTGAAATCACAGGTCTTTCAGCAAATTAAAGCACTAAACAACTTCATTTTTTATAATGATGTAAATGCTTTTAAACTCTTGGAGAACTTACAATCCCAAGGAGATGATGATGGTCTTGGAACATTTTATAATGGAGAAAACATATTAGAAGACTTGTTTGCCTCTTACAACTATTATAAAAGTCCCATGCTAAATCAATGGTATTTTCTCAAGTATAAAGATGAACCTTATGATTTTGTAAACAGAATATTTGATAAAGCTCCCAATAATAATATAATTGTGCATACATTATTGATAGAGACAATAGAAAAAAACACTACGGGTACTAAGCATGACTATTATAATGACAACTTTGCCAATTACGTATATGACCTTATACGAGATGAAAATGGCATGAATAGTAAGCACTTTACCATTGAACAGAAAGCCAGAATTTTTTGTTATTTCGCAAACTCTGAATATAAGATGCGTGAGAAGTATCGACAGTATATCACGTCAAACGTATGGGATCCTATGCCTTGGACTTGCCTGATAATGCTTCGCTGTAAAGAGATTTATCAATATGCGCGTACGCATAAATACTTTGGTATCAGTAGTCCTAAAATGATGGAAGAATTGGAACATGAAGGGCTTTCAGACGAATCAAACGGACCTGACCCAGAGTAAATCGTGAGGGGTAGCTTAGAAGGCTTAATGCCAAGGTTCAATTAGCAAAAAGAAGGGGTCTTTAGGATTTTGGAGTGATAATGTTTAATGTCTGATTATCAATAACTTTTATATCCCCTTGGTTTACTGATATTACAGAATACAAAGTACTAATTTAATGGTTACGAAAGTTGTTGTTATATCACATGGGGTATACACACTACAAAACGCTTATAATGAACTGTTACAAACTTTCTTTACTAACAAGTGGTATAAAGGACATGACAACATCACTCCAAATTCCAGAAGAGCCATTTTTATACCTTTGCGGTTCACTATTCAAAACATCAAAGCTTGTCTTTATCAGAACAAACGCTTTGTCCAAAGACTCATAAGAATGAAGGCTAATATGGAATGTGTGTACTCTGATGATATGTATTGCTATGATACGCTATATATGGCAGTAGATAAGGGGAATGCCGAGTTGGTAAAGTTATTTCTGTCATTAGGAGCCAACGCTAACGTGGCTTATAATGAAGATGGACTTTGCCCTTTGGTGATGAGCTGTAGTATGAACAGTTATCCAGTTACTTGCCTTCTTTTACAATATGGAGCAAAGACAAAGGTGAAGGATAGAAGCGGAATGTCTCCCCTTTCCATTGCTCGTCGTCATAAGAATGATGAAATGATAAAACTATTGGAAAAGTCGCGATAGATTGTAATAGGTCTGATTCGGCAATAAAGAGATAATCTGAAATCTTATAGAATATTAGTATGAAGAAGGTTTGTTTTTTACTGCTTATTCTAAACATCGTAGTGTTGATTGGTTGCACAGAACAGCCCCCGAAGCTGCTCCCAAAACTTCAGGGCCATCAAAAAAAGGCTATGAAAACTGAGGTTGACTTGATAAAGAAGTATGACCACGAAATCAGAGACTACTATAGAGAACTTGCGGAAGTGGGACTTGATGGCGTTACGGTAATGCCTATAGACAAACAAGTAGAGTATACAGATTTGGCAATAGAACTTATTTATGATGCGCTCAAAAGAATGGGATACCAGTCTGTCAGCGATGCTGAAGCACGAAAGGCTATCAAAAAATATTATAACATTGATATCTCTGAAAATAACATCTATTTGGCAGGGAACAAACTTCGTAGATATGTATTCAAAGATGGAGCTTCTAAAGAACGGTTGGAACAGCGAAAGGCTATGGAGGTAGACTCTTCGGAAACGGTTTCTTACTTTTGGAATAAGAGTATCTATGTTCCAAAGTATAACTACATCGTATCCTATCCTTCCATAGAGAACACTGTTGAGCTTCAAGGATTTGACAATGAAGATGCCGACGATGATATAGTTGAGAAAGGGAAACTTTACTATTCGATAGATACAGCCTATTTTTACAGAAACCAGTTCATCTTCCACGACAGCAAGGCTGCACTCACATGGCTTATGAATAATGACAGGGATTTCCTTCGTGAGTTATTCCTGAAATACGGCTACGACAAGTCTGATGTAATCAACAAGATGATGCTCGATGAAATCAAGGTGGTTAACAGAATTCCTATGGCTGATGAAACCAAGGCTCTCTTTGCTTCAAGAGGCGCCAATGGGAAACTGCTTATTCACCGAGGTTTGATGGAGTATATGTTGAAGCACGTAAATGAGGAGAATGAGTATTTCCTTATGCTGGATCAGTATGCATCTACCTTGCTGGATTTAAGGAATTATCCCGAGTTCGACGGCCTTACGAAAGAGGAGAGGTATAGAATTGGTGCTTACGTGGGCTATTATTATGGTCTTCTGTTCGACAAGGGCATCGGTACTTCCATTGATATAAACGGATTCGGTCACGGCTTATGCTATGACGAGGACCTCCGTAATTATCTCAAACGTAACAAGTACTTTCATCTTCCAGGCTTTGAGGATATTGCCGGGAAGCATTATCGCCGCTATCGCATGGATGTTGATATCGAGATGGAGAAGATGCGTGATGAGTAATATCCTACAGTCTGGCTTCTGAGATTTCTATTCGAGCAATAGAAGCTATTCAGTCATCTATTAAACCCAAATTCATTAGAGCCTAAACAGATTTTGTTATATTGTCGAACAGATTGACTGTTTTGGTAACGCAGGCATAGTGGGCTACGTCAAGTTATAAAGACAGACAAGATGACGACAAGAAAATAAAAGATGTCAGAAAACAACACAAAAACAAGATTTTTAGAACATTGTGTTCTAATAACTGATTTGGGTTAAATGCTTCAGTCATTACAAGGGCTTTGCTCATCTCTTTGTCGTTGTCGCAGATGATGCTCTCAACCACAATGCGGAAAAAACAAAGAGAAGGATTAACTCCGAAGCGGAAACTCCGTCCTGTTTCTCCAATGACAGACGAGATAACAGGTGACCGAAACCAAACTTGCAAAAAAATGAAATAAATCATCACTCATTCGGTTTTTAACATTCAAATATTTGGATAACTCGCTTATTTTCTCTATTTTTGCTTCTATGATAGTCTTGTTGTTTTGTCTTCAAAATCAGTTCTTTAGCGATTACTAATTTACAAGGAATATTCGACAAACTGTTATTTTCCCATCTGTTTTTAGGGTGGGAAACTTTAGTAAGTAATTCTATGAAAATAATGAAGTTTATTATTCTAAGTGTATTGACTTATATGTCAATCGGGTTGATATGTTGTACGAATAAGAAAGGTACAGAAATGAAAATAGTACATACCACACAGGAGAAAGATTCAATCTCTTCGTCTCTATGTGAGAAAACAGGGATTTCAGAGGATATGATTCTGCCAACAGACTCTCAGGGAATGGACTCGCTTATGAAAGTCTATCAGGTTTCTTCTCTTCAGGCATTCTCTGATGACGAAGAAGAGGATGAGGTGCGTATTGATGAACGATATATCAACATCTTGATACCTTATGCTTTCAACGATTTGGCGAAGCGTGGTTTTATACCTATATCTTCTGCTTTGTACAACAAAAAGTTGAAAGAGTTTGGTCTTGCTCCCGAACAAAGGCTGAAACAGCCTTATATCTATGAATATAAACACTATTTTTCCTCACCGACAATTATGCAGGGATGGACAGATGACATAGCAGAAGACGGTATTGACAAAAAAGAACATGAATATATTCGATACGCTCCTATCTGTAATATATTTGTCAAGGGCTATAATTTCTGCCTACCAAAACCTATGTTGGATTCCTTTCTGAGGAATAATAAGGGTAAAATAGCGTTTCATTTAAGCGATGAGATTGTACATCTAAATAGATTTTTGTTCAATGATAGCAAAGCCAGTTTCGCCTGGTTACTACACAATAATCCAGAAACATTGAAAGACCTTCTTCTATCCTATGGATATGATACAAATGATACCATCAATGAGTTGGTACTAAAGGATATATCGAACGAATATACCAATGTGGAAGATGTCTCTGGATTAATAAATACGTTTATTCGTAAGGTATATGACAAAGAACCTCATATAGAAATCCGAGAGGGGTTAATGAAGACTATACTTCGGTTACCAGCCAATGATAAAAATTTGAAATGGCAAATAATTCTTGAAACATACATTGACTATCTCTTGAAAAAAGACAAGGCGGGGTGTCCATATTGGATGGCGCACTTTACGTGGAAGGAACGATACAAAGCTGCTGCCTATCTGGGATATTATTTATATAAAGACCGACTTCGATATCAGCAGATTGGGAGTACAGGCTTTGCCAATGAGTTGTATTATAATAATGAGTTCAGAGATAATCTGGAAAAGCATCATTATTATCAACTGCCAGGGTTTAAGGAAATCTGTGATAAGATTTATGAGGACTACGCTTTCTCCGTAAAGGCTTCGCAAACTGGAGAATAATAGGCTGTCCTTTGCAATTCCTAAAGAGAATACCAAAGAGTTCTAAAACTTCAAGTGTTTTTTATATCTTTGTGATATGTTATCTAAACAACTCAATGAATATGAAAAGAATTGCTTTTAGACCAGCGTAGGTCTATGGAGCTACGGAGTATGTCTGGCGAGTTGTATAGATAAAAGTCAAGATATGAAAAAGAATATAGTATTAATAATATTCAGTGTGTTATTCTTTGTTGGATGCTCTGAATCACAGAGAAAGACGGAGCGTCCTATGCCAAAGGTGCATAAAGGAGTTGCAGGCTCCTTGGTGCAGCCTGTCAGCGACAAAGCAGTGGCAGACTGGAATGCCATCCACCGCACGTATGCCGCAAAGAAATATCAACTGAAAGACAGTTGGGAACTTGTGTCTTACTATGATTATTCCATCACAAAAAATGAGAATGGCTTGGAGGAACTTCAGAACATGAAGATACGGATAATTGGCGACTCTATCCTTTATCTGAATGGAAAGAAAATCAAGGTTAGCCGTTCTGACAGCGATCCGTCTATGTACGAACGGGATGCACCTTACTACGCCTATCTAAAGGACTACTTTGCTCTTCGTGGCATCAATGTATCCAAGTCGGTTCCTGTTCTGATTGTAGAGTCTTCAGCAAACGAGATATACAGCGATATGCTGGAGTATATTTATACTGGTGAATACCTTGTGCTGTATCATAACAACATTGCTGGTATTTTCAAATATGTAAGAAGATCGGGGCAGGGACTGCCTTCCCTTGATGCAAAGCTGGAATATACTCAGGCCGACTTGTATCAGGATGTAAAAAAGGAGATGAGTAGCAAGCGTGCCCGTGAATATAATATTCGTCCCTATAAAGGAAAACTGAAAGCATGTATGGGGAAGAGTATATCCCATATAAATGGCATTGGTGGTTTCTATTTCGTGAAACTTCCTAACTATAAGTCTTTCCCCATTTTTGTTGCTTATAACTGCAACGAAGACGATGAGTTTCTTATATATACCTACAAGAATGGGATGATAGACGACGACAACAATATCAACATCCTTGCCTTCAGCTCATATAATGACATAAAGGAAGACTTCGCTATCTTTACGGATGGTACAATCTATGTGCGAACTGTAGAGGGTAAGAAGACCTCCATAAATGTTTATCGTATCAATGACGATGGTGACTTCTATAGATTGGAGTAAAACGGAGGATTGTATAAAGACGACCTTATGTATCTTCGGAGTAACTTAAACCCAAATCTCTAATATTGGCTTTTAACAAAAAGATTGATTAAATTTGCACTTGGTACTTGAATCTACCAACACAGACAATAGTCTGAAAAATCATGACATAATTTCGGAAAAAGACCTAAAATAAAGTGGGAAAAAAGATAGAAAAAAGAGAGTCTGCAACCAACAGGAAATCAACCCATTATGGAGTCGTAAAAGGAAAGGTGCTTAATTGGATTTCAAAAGGGCGTTAATAAGACTTCAAAAGGGCATCTATTGCAAGTCAATTGGGCGTCTTTTCAAAGCTAAAAGAGCATGTATTGGTTTTGAGTTGTATGAAAATAGTTTACAAACGTTGAGTGATATGGGAATAAGTTGTTTGTAGAAGAC
>ERZ773013.515-NODE-515-length-24243-cov-7.177526_pt1 | contig 24243 bp, 19 predicted proteins | sample MGYA00511670_ERZ773013 | MGnify/ENA primary metagenome ERZ773013 (study PRJEB29015, sample SAMEA2738120) | human oral metagenome | biome: human oral; feature: human-associated habitat; material: saliva | place: China | collected 2257 ... | reverse complement strand
GCGAAGGCGTTATCCGAGCGCATGAGGAAGGCCAGTGCCAGACCAAGGGCAGCGGAAATCACCGACGCAGCCAAGGTGATAAGTCCACTTTCAACCCAGGCCTCGGGTCTCATTCGTGCTCCGGTCGCGTATCCGAATGTATAGGTAATGACAATAACCAGGGCGCTCATGGAGATCGCCGCGATCAAACGGGAAAAGATGAAGGCGCCCGAACCGACGGGGGACAGTGCAAAAAGCCTGGAGATTCCAGAGGTTCGCTCAAGTGCGACAACGGTTGCAGCCGATGCGGCAGCGATCATGACGCCGTACAGGGTCATTGACACCAAAACCGTTGCGCCGATATTCGCATTGATCGCCCACTCTTTCGAGAACTCCTGTCCGGCTCCAAACATCATGTACATGAAGATCGGAAGGATCAGCGCGAAAGCGAACATAGCGGGATTGAGAACCAGCTTCAGGAATGACTTCCAGGTGAGAAGCCCAAATCCCTGCCAGGAGCTCAGTGCCCGGCGGCTGATCCAGGGGTTTGTTGCTGCGTGAGTGTGAGTCGTCATTGTGAATCCTTAGAGAAGAGGTACGAGGTGGCCAAAGTGAAAAACAGGACTTCGTGCCCTGCGTTCTACTGCGTGAGCTCGGCGAAAACATCCTCGAGGCTCGAGAAAACAACCTCGAATTCGCATGCCTGGGGAATAGCGACGATGTGCCGAGCGGCCTCGTCAGAAAAGGTCGTGTGGAACTCCACGCGGAGCCAGTGATCGGCAGCCAACTCCTCTTCGCCTAAGGAAGCGGAGGCGGAATCGGGGGAATCGACCTCGGCAATATCGGAAAGCTCCCACACTGTCCCAAGCTCAGCCGCACGCGCGGCCAGTCCGGCGCGCACACCCTCAAGAGAGGAAGCAGGGATAGAGAAGGCGAGGCGCGTCGACGAGTGCGCTCGGCGGATTTCTTCGGTAGGGGCGTCGGCACTCACGCGGCCCGCGTTGACGATGACCGTACGCTGAGCGTAGTCCTGCGCCTCGGCCAGGTAGTGGGTGGCGAAAAGGATCGTCTTACCTTTCGAGGCCTGGGTGCTCATGAGATCCCAGAACTCCTTGCGCATGGTGACATCCATTCCGGCGGTCGGTTCGTCGAGAATGATGAGTTCTGGGTCAGGAATGAGTGCCATTGCCAGGCGAACGCGTTGCTGCTCACCACCGGATAGCTTGCGGATTTTACGGCCAAGAAGATGACCAAGGTGGGTTTCTTCAACAAGAGGGTCAATGGACTGGGTGCGCTTGTAGACGCGCGAGAAGAGTTTGAGGATTTCTGCGACGCTATAGTCACCAGGAAGCGAACCCGATTGAAGAACGACACCGATCAGGCCGCGGCGGATTGCTTCTTTGGCGCTCATGCCGAAAACTTCAACGCTTCCGCTATCTGCTTGTTGAAGGCCAAGGATGATGTCAATTGTTGTGCTTTTTCCGGCGCCATTTCGGCCAAGGAAAGCAACGATTTCACCGGAATCAACGCGCAGGTTCATGCCCTTGAGTGCGTGCACATTCCCGTAGGTCTTCACCAGGTCTTTCGCGAGGATCACTGGGGTCGTGGTTTGAGTGTCCGTGTTCATGCTTTAAGTCAAGCCTGTGAGGGACATCGACAACAGTGTCGTTTTTACGAAGTTTCACATGACAATTGTCATGAGGCAGTCAATGCGGGTGAAATTTAGTATGGAAGGGTGAGTTCAAGCGAGTCACCTCTTATCACTTTGCCCGTCCGCCGTCATTCCCACTTCTACCCGCAGGTTCGTCGCCTCCTTGCCGAGGCCTTTCCACCCGCCGAACTCATTCCTGAATGGGTGATGAATGCGCTTGCACTACGCCGTTCTATTGATTTCACTGCGTATTTTGATCCGGAAGAGCCCTCGGGCTTTTGCGGAGTGACTTTCACTATTCACTCAGATGATTTGCTTTTTGTCGTGTTTTTAGCGACGAATCCCGCGGTTCGCTCGCGGGGATATGGAACGCGAATTCTTGACCAGTTGAAGGAGCGTTTCCCCGGTTTTGCCATTGCTTTGGAAATCGAGCCAATGACTACCGATGCTTCTAACTTCCATCAGCGCGAAAGGCGACTGGCCTTCTATCAGCGCAATGGCTTCGTGGAAACAGGATTGTATACGGACTATGAAGGCGATCAGTACGAGGTTTTGCGTTATCTTCCCTCTCGTCTTCCGGGCGAAGCGCATCAGGGGATGCAGTATGCAGATTTAGGGGTTTTACGCAGTAGCCTTGAAGAGCTTCTTGCGTCACTGGCCATACCGGTCTACATTCCCACCATCCACGTCGGTATTAGGGAATAGCCGAGGCCGAGGCCGAGGCTACGCGAGAGGGTCTGGTAGGTCGCGGTGGTCGTTGGAAATCAACACCGTCGGGTCAGGAACAGAACCATCAGAAGGACGAGCACCACTCTCATAACTAAACTCCGTATTCTTCTCGCGAAGAATAACCGTCACAATCCCCCCATTCTTCTCATCCTTCCACGCAAGGTAGTGGCCAACCCCAGGTACCGGACTGGCATAGTCATACACCAACACATAACCCAGCGGATTCAAACGAGCATTCCCCCACTCAATAACCTGCCCCACATCACGCGGACCACACTGAACACGCTGACTCTTAAGCCAATACCGCTTAACAAGAAGATCTTTCGTATCGGCGTCTATCTCACTAGGTCTATGAGCCACGTAATACGGTGAATCACCAACAATTTCGTCTCTGAAACTCAAAATCCCCGGCTCAACCTCACGCTCAAACACCTCAATCGACTGACGTTCTTTCTCCAACTCACTGCCATCAGTCTCTGGAAATCTAGGCGCATCCAAATCCCAATACCCAATACTGGGAAGACTAGGACTCACGTATCCAGCAACATCCCGAGAATCATTGGGAATCAACACCCGCGGATCAGGCACAGAACCATCAGAAGGACGAGCACCACTCTCATAAGCAAAACTCGTCCAATCCCCATTGATATTCACATCGACTGTTCCGCCATTGTCATAGTCGCGCCAGACAAAGCTGCGTGAACCATCTTTGTAAGTCTTATCTAAAGCGACAACATAACCTTGCGGTTCCACATAATCACGCATGACCGCATAAATCTTGTCTACAGACACTTTAGCCCCATCGGTGTTCTGGCTATACAAGGTCCACGATTTACCCACAGCCGTACTTATCCTGCTGCCCTCCGAATAGGGGCGTACTCCACCGGTATCTTCAAACAGTGCCTGCCGGGCAGAGAGAATATGAGGCTCCACATCACGCTGAAACGCCTCAATCGACACACGCTTCTCCAAAGGAAGACGCCCATCCATCGACGGCAAACCATCATCATGCAACAACGCATAAAACGAAAACCCCAAAAACCCCACAACAGCACACACAAGCACCACAACCACACGCCAAAAACGCTTCATGAGCCGTCCCTGTACTACACGCGTGGACTGCGAATCAGACACCACCACACCTCCTCGCCGTCGTTGAGGTCAACCTCAGCCTAACGAAGAAAGCTGATTCAGCAAGTAATTACTCAATACTATTTCGATATTTGAGAAAACAACCCATCGTAGGCAATTCGCGGGCACTGGCCTCGTACCGAAATCATCCCGCACGGCTCAAAGCCATAAGCCTCCAGCGCTCGACGCATCGGTCCGTTATCAAGGTGCGTATCGCAGCGCAAATACGGGACTTGTCCCGCGCAAAAGTCCATGACCACGCGAGTGACCCCACGGCCTCGGACGCTGGCAAGGCGATGGATCACGCCATACTCATCATCGAAGTGCCAGGCCCCATCAATCTGGGAATACTCCTCTTCCGGCCCGCGAGCGAAACTAAACACTGCCAAAGGCCCCTGTTCATCACAAACAAGGAAACACTCGCCTCTTTCAATATCCCTGAGCGCATCACTGCGGTTGGGGTAATCGCTGGGCCACTGCGTCGGGTTACCGTTCGCCCGCATGAATTCCCGAGCATGATCAAAAGCAGACTCGATGAAATCCACATCAGTAGTAGTGGCAGGGCGTATGAACATGCCATCAGGGTAGCTCACACAAAAATCGCACACGCCACCGGGCACCTCCCTACCCAAACCGATACCCTGCATCTATGGCCAGCGAACATCCCACACGACACGAGCACTTCGGTAAGTACCTTGCACTAGGTATCGGTACCCATGTCTTATGGGGTTTCTTCCCGCTCTATTTCCACCTGCTTGATCCAGCAGGTTCCCTTGAAATCATCGTCCACCGCGCACTGTGGGCTTTCCTTGCTTGCTTCATCACCTTGGCCTTGACCCGCTCACTGCCGCGAGTGTGGCGAATTCTCCACGACCCCTCGATCGCATGGCCTCTGGTCGCAGCGGGATTCCTTGTCGTCATCAACTGGACGACCTATATATACGCGGTGCTCATTGGACACACGACTGACGCCGCACTCGGCTATTACATCAACCCCCTGCTGACCGTTGCCCTGGGCATGATCGTCCTGCGCGAGAAGATCTCGCGCCTTCAGGGCGTCGCATTAGTTTTGGGGGTGATCGCTGTTGCGGTCATCATTGTCGGCCTTGGGCGCCTGCCGTGGATCTCGCTGGCCTTACCCGCATCGTTTGGCTTGTATTCCCTTGTAAAGAAACAGGTCGCACTCAAGGTCCGTCCCCTTGACGGAATGACGATCGAAACTGCCGTAGTCATCCCCATTCTTCTGGGTTACTACATCTACCTTGCCGCGCACCAGGCAACATCGTTCCACGCGCTTGCTCGCTTGGGAGACGGAGCCATGGCCTGGCAGCTTCACCTGGCACTTCTGATTGGTTCGGGAATCCTCACCGTCATCCCGCTGCTCACTTTCGCCAAAGCCTCGCAGGGCCTACCTCTTGGCCTTCTGGGCTTCTTGCAGTACATCTCACCCAGCATTCAGCTGATCATCGGTGTGTGCATCTTCCACGAGCACATGGAGCCCACGCGCTGGATTGCAACCGGCATCGTATGGGTTGCATTGGCCTTGCTCAGCGTGGACGGTCTGCTTAAAGTACGCCGCTCCAAACAATAGCGATCACACCCGCGCAGAGCACAATAAACGCCCCAATTCCCCACGCAAGAGCGGAGCCGCCCCTTCCCTGCCCGGGTTCGCGCACGCGCTTGCCATTCGCAAAGGCCTCGAGGTCTTGAAGTGGCCCGCTTTGACGCGGTTGTGCCCAGCTCCAGTCCACCGCTTCCCCCACTGCCGAGGCCGGCGCCTGAACCTGTGCCGAGGCGTACTGTCCTGGGACCGGCGCCTCGCTCTGCGGCGAGACCTGAGTCTGCGGCGCAGGGCCACTTCCGGGGACTGGGAAGTAGTCAGCTTGAGGCTGCGAGGGAAATGCTCCACTTGGCGCAGCAACTCCCGAGCCATAGACGAATTGGGGCTCGCGCTGAGCATTCGTATCAATAATCCACTGGCGCAGCTGCGGGTACATGCTGGGGTTTTCCAAGAGCACGGCATGCAGGTCAGGGCGTGCAGCGGCAAGTTGGGCGATCAGTTCGGCAGGTAAAGAGGGATCAGCCGCTTGTGCAGGCGTAAAAGCATTTAAGTCGTACATATCCCTCCTGACTCTTCAAACTACACAGGTTCTTCGCGCGAAGTAAAGTTCGCAAAGCGAGCCATGTGCCCCTGGAAAAGCACACGAATAGTTCCCGTTTCACCGTTACGATGCTTGGCCAAAATAATATCGGCTTCACCCGGACGATCTTCAGAATTGTAGTATTCGGGACGGTGCAAAAGCATGATGATATCCGCGTCCTGTTCCAGCGAACCGGATTCACGCAGGTCACTCATCATCGGCTTCTTGTCGGTTCGCGCTTCGGGACCACGGTTCAGCTGGGCGACTGCAACAACCGGAATATCCAGATCCTTCGCAAGAAGCTTGAGGTTTCGCGACAGAACTGAAACTTCCTGCTGTCGAGATTCAACCTGCTTACCCGTTGTCATCAACTGCAGGTAGTCGACAACAACAAGGCCCAGATTGTGCTGCTGCTTGAGGCGGTGACACTTTGAACGAATTTCCGTCATGGTGACATTCGCCGAGTCATCAACAAAAATCGGGGCTTCGGAAATCTTGCCGGTTGTTTCAGAGACCTTGCGCCAGTCACGCTCGGTCATTTCACCCTTCATCATCTTGCTCATAAACACGGAAGACTCAGCGGAAAGCATGCGCATCGCAATATCGTTTTGCGACATTTCCAGAGAGAAGATGACCGAGGTAATTCCGTGTTTGATCGAGGCCGAACGGCAAAAGTCCAGAGCCAAAGTCGACTTACCCATTGCGGGACGGGCTGCGACGATGATCATCTGCCCACCTCGCAGGCCACCGGTCATTCGATCGAGGTCAACGAACCCCGTGGGCACACCGGCAAGCTTGCCCTGATTGAGTTCAATCTGCTCAAGTTCACCCAAAATGTTCTCTGACATCTCTGCCATCGACACGTAGTCAGTTTGCGACTGGCGTTCGGCGACTGCGAAGATCTCAGCCTGTGCCTGGTCCACAATCTCATCAACGTCGCCACCGGCATCTGCGTAACCCAGCTGGACAACTCGCGTTCCCGCGGTCACCAGTCGACGCAAGATTGCGCGCTCCTTGACAATTCGCGCGTAGTAGCCGGCGTTTGCCGCGGTGGGAACTGCGGCAATAATCGAATGGATATACGAGGCCCCGCCAACCCTGGACAGGTCGCCCTGCCTTTGTAGTTCACCGACCACCGTCACGGCATCTGCGGGTTCTCCGCGCCCCATCAGATCAATGATCGTGTTGTGGATGATTTCGTGAGCGGGTTTGTAGTAATCCGACCCTCGAATTTCCTCGGTGACATCGGCAATAGCTTCCTTGGAGAGCATCATGGACCCCAAGACGGACATCTCTGCGTCGATGTCCTGAGGTGGGGTGCGATCAAAATCTTCCGATGCCATTAAGGGCTCTCCTAGGCGAATTTGTGCATGTGGACGGGATTAGCCTGCCGCGTCGATTCGAGCTACCGACGCAAAGCGCGTACACGCGAGAGTACTGCCAAGTGAGGAAGCGTGCCACCCTCAAGTTCAACACGAATGTGGATGACGTGTGGATATCTTGTGGATTTGGCCGCGTGTCATCCACATGTCCTGTGGAAAGGTGTGGATAACAGGTATTTCCCAAGCCCTCTCTCAGGCTATCCTCAGTTTCGAGTTTCCCTAGAATCACGCCATTTTCCGAGTAAGATCTTTCCACAGATGTGTACACAGACTGTGGATAAAAAGTGGAGCGAGAATCAGTGGATAACGATGACCAGCGCAAACATAAGCCTCAAGCGGAGATTGAAGGTTTACGCGCGTCATATTTTTCTATCCAAGATGAATCGACATCAACTGAAAATGAGCACTCTGAACAGGCTCTATCCACAGATGGATCCACTTCAGTGGATAAACACACACTTACTGAAGCATCCGATCCCATTCCCAGCATCCCTTCAGAAAAGACAGGTGAAAGCACCCCTGTGGTGACGAAAAAACCAAGCCTCACCAGACAAATCCTGGCGCTCGCCATCCCGACCCTTGGGGCAACGATCGCACAGCCCCTCTTTCTCACCATTGACTCCGCAATGGTCGGACACTTGGGTGCAGAGAAAATCGCCGGCATGTCCCTGGCAATGATCATCATCAACACCGTCTACGGAATGTCGATCTTCCTGGCCTACTCGACCACCGCCGAAACTGCCCAAGCAATGGGAGCCGGAAACGAACGCAGGGCACGCGAACTGGGAGTACACGCCATGTGGCTCGCAGCCATCATCGGTGTTTCCTTGGCTCTTCTCTTGGCACTCTGCGGAATTCCGCTGCTTCAGGCATTGGGCGCAGCACCCGAAATCATGCCCTACGCCCAATCCTTCCTCTACGCATCCCTACCCGGACTTGCGGCCTCGTTAATCACCATGGCGGGCACGGGTGTCCTGCGCGGAATGAAGGACACCACCACTCCGCTCATCGCGGCTGGAGCGGGCGCAGCACTGAACATTGGCCTCAACGCCTTCCTCATCTACGGGATCAACCTGGGGATTGTCGGTAGCGGCATTGGAACCTCGATCGTCTCAACGATCATGGCGATCAGCCTGGTCATAATCCTTGCCCGTCCGGCGCACACCCTGGGAGTCTCCCTGCGGCCCTCACTCACGGGAATCCGCCAATCCGCGCGCGTCGGAGGCCCCCTCTTGGCGCGTTCGGTCGCAATTCGCCTGGCCTTCCTCACCTCGATCTGGAGCGCAACGGCAATCAGCGTCAACGGCCTGGCCGCCTACCAAGTTGTCATGTCCGCCTGGCAAATCCCACTTTTCCTTCTCGATTCCCTTGCGATCGCCTCGCAAACTCTGGTCGGTTTCGCTATCGGTTCGGGCGATCGCTCACAACTGCGCACTCTGCTTCGCACCCTCTCGTGGTGGGGAATTTTTGCGGGGGTCATCATCGGCGCCCTGACCGCGGCCCTCTCCCCCTGGATCCCTTCCTTCTTCGTTTCCGAGGCCGTGGTGCGAAACATGGCGATCCCGGCGGTGATCGTCAACGCAGTCTTCTTCCCCGCTCAATCTCACGCTTTCCTGCTCGATGGCGTCCTGATCGGAGCCGGACGCGGGGCATCCCTGGCAAAGGCTGCATTCCTCAACCTGGCGATTCTGCTTCCCGCACTGTGGCTTTTCTCGGTTGCGCGCCCCGCTCTTACAGAAACTCAGGCAGTTGCTGTCCTCATCGGTTTGGTCACCGGTTTGTACATGCTCACGCGCGCGCTGACCAATTCGTGGATCACCTGGTTCTCGCCCAAACACGCGCTAATTCCTCGCCACGAGGCCGGTGCCCAGAGCGCCGAATAAATCACTCTTTGAACTGGGTGACAGGTAGTGACAGAAAACTGAAAAAACGCTAGACTTTGACGCTGGACTGTTTCTACCCACCCGGGTGAGAAATGAGTCCCACGGACACCCATGTGTCCGTGTGCAAAAGCCGGTGAAACTCCGGTAATTGCAACGCATGACCCTCCTGTCACGGAAATACCGTGACCGCGAAGACCACAGGAGGTGGGTATCAACGTGCGTGAATACGAACTGATGGTGATCCTCGATCCTTCGATCGACGAGCGCACCGTCGCCCCGCAGATGGAGAAGTACCTCGAGCAGGTCACCGCTAACGGCGGCTCCGTCGAAAAGGTCGACATCTGGGGCAAGCGTCGTCTTGCCTACGACATTCTCAAGCGTTCCGAGGGCATCTACGTCGTCATCAACATGACGACCACCCCCGAAATTGCGCTGGAAATCAACCGCTTGATGACTCTGAACGAGTCCATCCTGCGCACGAAGCTCCTGCGTCCGGACGCCCACTGACCTTCGCTCACCTGAGCAATCACCTCATACAGCCCACCAAGGAGATCCAATGGCTGGAGAAACCGTCATTACGATCATTGGCAATTTGACCAATGATCCGGAACTGCGTTGGACGCAGAGCGGAGCACCCGTCGCCGACTTCACGGTGGCATCTACCCCGCGTTCCTTCGACCGTCAAAGCGGCGAATGGAAGGACGGGGAAACCCTGTTCATGCGCTGCTCCGTCTGGCGCGAAATGGCTGAAAATGTCGGCGAATCCCTGCGTAAGGGAATGCGCGTCATTGTCACCGGTCGCCTCGTGCAGCGCTCTTTCGAAACCCGCGAGGGCGAACGTCGCACCGTCGTCGAACTTCAAGTCGACGAGGTCGGCCCCTCACTGCGCCGCGCAAAGGCACAGGTCACCCGCACGGGCGGCCCGGCCTCGCAAGGCGGAGCACCCCAGGGAGGCTACTCCCAGGGTGGCGGCTACGGACAGCAGCAGGGCTACGGAAACCAAGGTGGTTACTCGCAGAGCCAGGCCAGCTACGGCGCACCTGCCGGCGGTTCCCAAGACGATCCGTGGCGCACATCCGATTCCGGTGCTGCGACCTCTTTCGCCGAAGATCCGCCCTTCTAAATAGCGCTTCGTCAGCAACACGCTGACACACGCTGAACACATGCTTGGGAGCGTTCACTCGCTCAGATCATCAAGGAGAACATCATGGCGAAGCCTCAACTTCGCAATAAGCCCATTAAGAAGAAGGCCAACCCGCTGAAGTCGGCCAAGATCGAATCGATCGACTACAAGGACACCGCTCTGCTGCGTAAGTTCATCTCGGACCGTGGCAAGATCCGCGCTCGCCGCGTCACCGGTGTCTCCGTCCAGGAGCAGCGTCGCATTGCTCGCGCCGTCAAGAACGCACGCGAAATGGCTCTGCTGCCCTACACCTCTACCGGCCGCTGATTCGAAGGGAAGGACTGAAAAATGGCAACTACCAAGCTCATCCTCACCCACGATGTGGATCGTCTCGGATCCGCCGGCGACGTCGTCGAGGTCAAGTCTGGATACGCTCGTAACTACCTGATCCCCCGTGGCTTCGCCACCAAGTGGACCAAGGGCGCACAGGTTCAGATCGATCAGATGGCTGCTGCTCGCCGCCGTCGTGAGATCGCGTCCATCGACGATGCTCGCATCGTGCGCGATGCCCTGCAGGCCGCGGTTGTGACCGTGAACAGCAAGGTCGGCGCACATGGACGCCTCTTCGGTTCCGTCTCTGCTTCTCAGATTGCAGAAGCCGTGAAGGAACAGCTGGGCCAGACCATCGATCGTCGTCGCGTGATCATCGCTGACCCGATCAAGACCACCGGTGACCACACCGTGACGGTCAACCTTCACTCCGAAGTCACCGCGAACCTCAAGGTCCGCGTGCTGGCTGTCAAGTGAGCGTCTGACAAGACCACAAAGAGGGCCGGGGCACTCCCTTTCGGGAGGCCCCGGCCTTTTTGTCTTTCTTTTTCACGGGTGCCAAGCAGCTGCCTGAGCAGCACTCCATTCGACGCTCGAAGACGTGTCCGCGCGCCTATGGAGCCCCCGAAACTACCTGCCTTCTGCCCGACTCGGACCGCCGCCCTCGGAGCCCGCAGCACCCGTATTTTGAGCGGTCGGAGTCTGGGTCGGCTGTACCTCAGATCCGGGAGTCGACTCGGTCGCCTCGGGGGTCGGAGTCGGCGTCTCCTCGCTTGGAGTGGGGGTCGTTGAAACCTGGGGTGCGGGGGCTACAGGAGTAGCGGACTGGCGGGTGTACCAATCGAAGTGGAGCTTCGTCTGGTTCGCGGTCGCCTGCTTCATGTAGCGCATCCACACGGTCACCGGCCAGTCACCACCGTGGAATTGGCCAAGCCCCCCGATATTCGTCAAAGAAACGGGGTTCCCGTTCTCATCGAGCTGGTACATGCTCACTGCAGTGACCAGTTCAGGAGTAAAACCAACGAACTGCGCGGTCTTCTGATCTTCGGAGGTACCGGTCTTACCGCCGGTGTCCTGCTTGAGTGCGGCCGCGGCCTCGGCAGTACCACCTGAAGCGGTCACTGCTTCAAGCGCGGGAAGCACGGTCGACATGGTCTTGGTATCGAAAACCTGTTCCGGGTCAACGTTTGTCTTAAAGACCTTGGAGCCATCAGAGTTTTGAACCTCGCGGACAATGTGCGGAGTGGTTCGCTTTCCACCCGAAGCGATCGTCGAATAGGCGTGCGCAAGGTCAATGTTGTGAGGAGCCGCAAAACCCAAGACGTTGAGCAGCGAGTCATCCAAACCGCTCGTATCCTCGGGGATTCCCAGATCGATAGCAACCTTCTTCGTTGTTGCGGGGCCAACTTCCTGGTTGAGTCCAACGAAAACAGTGTTGATCGAGTTCTTCGTTGCGTTCACCAGGTTCTGGCGGCCCCAAGACACACCAGAATCGTTGCTCACCGCGCGCGACATTCCACTAAAGGTCTTGGGCGAGGAGCCATCGTACACGTCGTAGATCGAACCCCCCTGCTCCGCGTGAGCAACCAGGGCGAAAGGCTTGAAGGTTGAACCGGCAGCCATGATGTCTTGCGTTGCCGCATTTTGCTGGCGCGTGAGGTAATCCTTGCCGCCGTACTCCGCGACGATTTCGCCGGTAGCGGGATCCAATGACGTCAAAGCCACGTGCATGGAATCTTCATTCCATCCGCGCACCGTGTACATGTACTCTGCAGCGGCAACGGCCTGATCCTGCTTGTCCTTATCAATCGTGGAAATAATGCGGTATCCGCCGGTCGCCAGCTGATCTGCCGTGAAGCCTTCTGCCGCGAGTTCAGTCCGGACCTGCTCCATGAGATAGCCGGTCGGGCCTTCCATCGTCGGACCACCCAAGGTATCGGGATCGATGGTCTTTGGGAACTCAGCAGCGTTTGCGTCTGCCTGCGAAATCCAACCATCCTCAACCATCAGGTTGATGACGCGCTGCCAACGCGAGCGTGCTTTCTCTTCATCGACTGCCGGATCCCACGCGGAAGGAGCGGGGATGATCCCAGCGATCATTGCGGCCTCGGAAAGGGTGAGATCCTTTGCTTCGTGGCCGAAGTACGCCTGAGATGCGGCTTCGATCCCGTAGGCACCGCGACCAAAGTAAATGGTGTTGAGGTAGTTGCCAATGATCTCGTCCTTGGTCTGCTCACGATTGATCTTGAGAGCAAGGATCGCCTCCTTGGCTTTACCCACATAACCGGTCGTTTCACCGACGTAGTAGCGCTCAACATACTGCTGGGTCAGGGTCGACGCACCCTGGCGCGCCCCGCCCCTAATATTGTTGACCAACGCGCGACCGATGCCTTTGAGATCAACACCCGAATTCGTGTAGAAGGTGCGATCCTCCGAGGCAACCACGGCGTGTGAGACATAGTCAGGCAGGGTACTGGAATCGATGATCTTCCTATTCACCTGCGACATCCGGCCCATTTCGGTGGTGCCATCGGCGTAGTAGACGGTCGTCGTCTGCGCAAGAGCAACCTGATCCGCCTGCGGAATCTTCAACGAGGCGTAGGCAATGAGGAAGGTACCAAAGCCGGCAATAATGAGGCCGAGGAAGGTGTAGAAGGCTCCGCGTGCAATCCGTGCTGCGAGGCTACGCTTCTTTTTCCCCTTGGCCGGCCCCTTCTTCTTTCCGCCGCCGTTGCCGGACGCTGCCGTGCGCGAGCTTGCCGGACGCGTCGACCCCGTGCGCGAGGTACTCCCTGACGAGGCCGCGCGAGTGCTTGCGCGCCGACTTCCACTTGAGCTGGCTGCTGCCCCACTCGAGGAGCCGCGAGAAACTCGCGCAACCGCTGAAGTGCGCTTAGGTGCAGAAGAAGCAGGTGTCTGGGGGATGGTTCCCTCGCCTTCACGACGGGCCTGCTGCGCAAGTCGACGTCGAGTCGCCTCGGCTCGCGAGGGAAGGGCACGACGTCCCTGATCGTCGTTTGCTTGTGAAGGTGCCACGAAATCCAGCCTTTCAGCATAGGTTCATCGTGACTAGCCTACGCAGAAAGGCAGGCAATTGCCTAAAGGTAGCTCCGGATCGGCTTAGTTTTCGCTGGCAGCGCGACGTTTACGAGCCCTCTTCTGCGCGGACATTTCTTCCCAGCGAGCCTGCTGAGCCTGATACTCTTCGGCAACTTCTCGCACCTCATCGGATGCCCACCACGCAAGCAGGGCCTCGCGCGCGGCCTCTTCACCCATCGGCCCGTTTTCCATGCGCAGGTCAAGGAGGTAGTCGCGCGCCATCTTCACGGCCTTAGAGGGGCGGATCCCCAGAATCTCCATGATCTGATCCCCGTCAAGATCGGGGCGGATCGCGTCGAGTTCTTCTTGGGCACGCAACGCGGCAATACGCTCTTCCAGATCGTCATAGGCGGCAGACAAGAATGCGGCCTTACGCTTGTTGCGAGTCGTGCAGTCTGCTCGGGTCAATCGGTGAAGGCGCTCGAGAAGTTCTCCCGCGTCCGCCACGTAGCGACGAACCGCCGAATCGCTCCACTTCGCATCGCCGTAACCGTGAAAACGCAAGTGAAGAGCAACCAAGTCAGACACGGCGTCCGTCGTGGCCTTGTCGAAACGCAGGGCCTTCATGCGCTTGCGCGTCATCTTTGCACCCACCAATTCATGATGGTGGAAAGAGACCGTGCCGTTGGATTCGAAGCAGCGCGTAGCCGGCTTACCAACGTCGTGCATGAGGGCAGCAAAACGCAAGATAAAGTCCGGCTCGGGAACCGGGCCATCCGCGTCGGTCTCCAGGTCGATCGCCTGATCCAAGACGGTGAGCGTGTGCTGATAGACGTCCTTGTGCCTATTGTGCTCATCAACTGTTGACACGAGGGCTGACAATTCAGGAAGAACAATGTCAGCAACGCCCGTGTGGACCATGAGCTCAAGGCCTCGCCTGGGCCACGGGGAAATAATCAGTCGCTCGAGTTCAGCGCGAACACGCTCTGCCGAAACAATCTCCAAGCGCCCCGCCATAGATTCCATGGCATCCATGACGTCCTCATCCACGTCAATGCCAAGCTGCGCGCTAAAGCGTGCGGCTCGCATGATGCGCAGCGGGTCATCATCAAAGGACTGCAGTGCGCTAACCGGGGTGCGAAGACGACCAACGGCGAGATCAGAGAGGCCGTCATGGGGGTCAACGAGCGCCAATTGCGGCAGGCGCATCGCCATAGCGTTGACGGTGAAGTCGCGGCGAGTGAGGTCACCTTCCAAAGTGTCGCCGTATTCGACCTCGGGCTTTCGCGATCCCACTTCGTATGAATCAGTGCGATAGGTCGTCACTTCGACGACAAAGTTCCCGCGCCTGCCACCGATGGTGCCGAACTCGCGGCCGATGTCCCAGGTTGAGTTTCCCCACTGAGCAAGAAGCTCTTCGGTTTTCTCTGGGCGAGCAGAGGTCGTGCAGTCAAAATCGTTGGGGGTCAGCCCCAAGAAAGCATCGCGAACCGGTCCTCCGACCAAGCTGATTTCCTCACCGGCCTGGGTGAAGATCTCACCCAGTTCGAGGATTTCCTTGGGAATACGGGAGAAAGCCTCTTTCGCCTGGGCCATGAGTAGGCCCAAATCACCCTCGCCTAAACCAGAGGGGCGGGGTGCGTGAGAGCGGGCTTGACCCATTGTTCGCGACAGTTGTGTACTCATCCCCTCCAGCATGCCATGTTTTGGGCTTCTTTGGCTTGCTCGCATCACGGCTTCATTCATGGTTGACACGGGAATAAGGTCACTCGCAGCCATAGCACAGGCTGTAAAAAGTGCGGTAATTCCCACTCGACCGATGGTGCGACCTGACCCGGAGGGGTAATCCCGCTTAAAGTGGAACTATGACTGTACCTTCTGAAGCGTTACGACCCGGAGTACCTCAGCCTCCGCGTCGTCATCCTTCGTTGCGTACAGCGAATTCGGCCCCTCATTTCCTTCCCGTTTCCTCTGAAACTTCTGCCGGAGGCATCGTTGTCGATGTTCGCAATGGCCAGCCCTACGCGGCAATCATCGCCAGACGGAATCGATCGGGGAAGATTGAGTGGTGCCTCCCCAAGGGGCATCTTGAAGGCTTGGAGTCTCCCGAAGAAGCCGCTCTTCGCGAAGTCGCTGAAGAAACCGGTATTCACGGGCGCATCATCCGCCACCTCGCCTCGATCGATTATTGGTTTTCCGGCGCAGACCGGCGGATCCACAAGGTTGTCCACCACTACCTGATGGGTTACATTTCCGGGTCCATCACCGTTGAGGGGGATCCGGATCACGAGGCCGAGGACGCCGCCTGGGTCCCCTTGCGTGAGCTCTCGCATGACTTGGCTTACCCCAACGAGAGGCGCATTGTCGGGATCGCTTTGGACTTGCTTTACCGGGATGCATCATGACGCGACTGCGAGCCACTCGAATTGCACTGACTCTTGTGCCCCTCGGCGCCCTGCTTCTTTCACTCCAGCCCGCGAACGCGGCCACCCTTGCCTCGCTTCCCACCGGAAGCACTCACGAGGCCTCGGCAGCGTCAGCCTTACCCGCCGCGCTTGCACCTCAATCCAGCGCGCGACCGGAGGTTTTGGGTGAGGCACCCCAAGCCTTGGGAGTGGACGTTCGGATTAACCGCCTCGAACCGCGAGTGATCACTGCTCAAAACAATGTGCAGGTCTCGGGCGTTGTTCGCAATCTGACAGATAAGCCCATCCAGAATCCGTCTTTGGATGCTTATGTTCAGACTTATTCACCGCTGACCGCTTCGGACCTCTCGGCTTATGTGACGGGGAAGTCCTATCAGGGTCGGCGCGTGCATGCGGGAACCTTGGAAGCAACGATCCAGCCCGGCGCCGAACAGACCTTCCATATGACGATTCCTTTTGAAGACCTCCCCTTCAGCTCGGACTTTGAGTGGGGGCCGCGAGGTATCACGGTCGTCGTTGAAGGTGATGAAAACCGGGGAAGTGACCGCTCCATTCTGATCTGGGATTCGGCATATTCCCTTGAACACACGCGTGTCAATGTTCTCTTGCCCTGGACGTCCTCAACTCCACGCATGACCAGTGATTCCTATTCGATCCTGTCTGCGGCATCCATGTCGGGAGTAACTTTCGCGACCGACTCGCAAACTCTGGTCGACGAGCTCACCGTTCCTGAAGATCGCGCAAGCTCCAACGCCTCATCTTCTTCGCCAACGCCTTCTGTTTCTTCTTCCGAGGCCAGTGCTTCCCCTTCCACTTCCGCAACCAGCGCCTCGCCGTCTCCTTCCTCTTCCGCCACCCCGCGTTCCGAGGCCGAGATCACCGCTGATCGCAATACGCGCGCTGCTTTCCTCCAGACCTTCTTTGAACGCACCCGTGAGCTCGTGGCTCTGCCCAGTAACGATGCGGACCTGACGCTTGCAACAACTCTCAATAACGACACGATCATGAAGTATCTTGTCGACTCGCGGGCACAGGTTCCTACGACTCTTGCCAAGACGCAGGCTCTTCTTCCCTCTTCCTCCCGTTCCTCGGCAAGCGCCTCCGCTTCTGCCAGCGCAAGCTCCTCTGCCAGCCCAAGTGAGGCCTCGCAAAGTCCAAGCCCCTCGCCAAGCACTGAGGCAAGCCCGACGCCGAGCAGCACTGCAGTACCCAAGCTCATCGATAACGTGTCATGGACGACCTCGGGAAGCTGGGGAAAGCAGTCCTTGAACGGGCAGCTTGGCTCAACCTTCATTGCTCCACCCGGCGAACTTGCGCCCGAAAGCGAACAAAACTTCACCTCTATGGCGAAGGTTCAGCTCTCAGCCGATGGCCAGACCATCACCAATAATGATGATCACTCAGGTGAAAGCTACACGGCTCTCAGTTCCCTCTCGCCCATGACGGACCTGCTTTCCTGGGATGCCCAAAGCCTTGATGACGAACTCGATACCCAGCAGTTCCTCACGGCCATGACCGCAATGATCACCCGCGAACGCCCAAGCTTGTCGCGGACACTTTTCGTCCCGCTTCAACGTTCTTCCTCACTGGATGAGACCCGACTTGAGCGCGTGCGAGCAATCCTCGATAACCGCTGGGTTGAGGGGATTTCCTTCAGTGACCTGATGAACTCCGAGGCGACAGACATCGAGCGTACGGCCGTCCAAGATTCGCCTTTTAGCGACTCGCTTCGTTCAGAGATGAGCGCGTTAGGCGGCGCTTATGCGGCTACTCTTCCCTTGGCGGGAGCAACAGAAAATGTTGATGCAGCTCGACTGAGGGTGGATACAACCGTTTCGAGCGCACTTCGGGCAGACCTTGGGGATCAGCGATCCGAAACGATCGTGAGCAGCATTCAGTCGCTCAATACTTTTAGCTCCTCCGTATCGGTTGAGTCTTCAAACGCGGTCAACCTCATTAATAAGAGCGCTAATTTCCCCGTTCGCGTGCGCAATTCTTTGCCGTGGCCGGTCAATGTCGAGGTCACTTTGCTCCCAGGCGATCCCAGATTGCGCGTCACCAGTACCTCGACAGCCACGATTCCAGCAAATTCTTCCTCAACGGTTGAAGTACCCGTGACCGCCATCGGCTCAGGCGATATACGCGTGACCTACAAGGTATCGACACCCAGCGGAACCATCCTTGATGATTCACAAAAGGTTCTAGTCCGCATGCGCGCCGGATGGGAAGACGCGGCAACAGTCGTCATGGCGGTTCTTGTCGGACTTGCCTTCGTCGGCGGAATTATCCGCACGGTTCGGCGCCGCTTCAAAGCCTCGACCACTGAGGAATCCTCGCACCTGCCCGGCGTTGGTGGCGTCGAAAAAGGAACGGTCAACGTTCCACTATCCACCGGAGCATTCGTGAAAGCCGGGCGTCCCCCGGCCAAGCCGACTACATCCGACTCACATGAAGAGGATCAGGAATGAGTGAAAGCCAAGCTCGCAACGGTTCGCTTTTACGGGCCAGCGTATTGATGGCCTCGGGAACAATGGTTTCCCGAGTCCTTGGCTTCATCAAGACCGCAATGCTATTGGCGGCGCTGGGTTCGGCCGGAGGTGCGGTCTCTGCTGCATTCCAGACAGCAAACACCCTGCCCAACACGATCTTTAATCTCCTTGCCTCCGGCGTTTTCGACGCTGTCTTGGTTCCGCAGATTGTTCGCGCACTCAAGAGAGATGAAGGCCAGGTTTACATCAACCGCCTCATCACCCTGGCCGGAACGATCCTCTTCGTGGTGGCTTTTGTTTCGACTCTTCTTGCGCCACTTCTCATCATCATCATGGCGCCGGGCTACAGTATGGAGATTCGCTCCCTTGCAGTTTCCTTCGCCTTCTTGTGTTTGCCGCAGATCTTCTTCTACGGGCTCTATAACCTGCTTGGTGAGCTCCTCAATGCCCGTGGAGTTTTCGGCCCCTATATGTGGGCGCCGGTGCTCAATAACGTCATTGCAATCGCAGGTCTGACCGCTTTCTTGGTTCTGTGGGGTTCCCACGAAGACTTCGCCATCACGGACTTCACCTCCCCGCAATTCTGGCTCTTGTCGGTGACAACGACCTTGGGCGTCGTGTGCCAGGCGCTTGTTTTGTTCATCCCCATGAGACGAGCGGGAATCTCATTCAAACCTGACTTCCACTTCCGTGGGACTTCTTTCGGCTCGGCCTCGAAGGGTGCAGGCTGGACATTTGCGACCTTGGGCGTGTCCCAAGTTGGCGTTCTCTCAACGAACGCCATCGCCTCGATTGCGGATAACTACCTCAACCAAAACCCCCAGCCCATCGCGGGTCTGGCCGGATATTCGGCTGCATTTTTGATCTTCATGCTCCCGCAGTCGGTCATTACCGTTTCTCTTGCGACCGCAATCTTCACACGATTGAACTACGCGGTCGCCGAAGATAACGACGAGGAAGTTGCCGAGCACTACCACACGGGTATTCGCCTCATTACCTCCCTGACGGTTCTTGCTGCCGCGATCTTCATGGCGGGCGCTGCCCCGATGATGCAGCTGGTCGTCACCAATACGACCCGGCCCGAACTGATCTCTTCCTACGCGCTGATTCTGGTTTCCCTCATGCCCGGCGTGGCCTCGACGGGAATCGTGCTGATGAGCCAGCGCGTCTTCTTCGCTTACGAGGACGCAAAACCCGTGTTCCTCATGGGCATTGTCCCCACGATTTTGCAGATCATCGTCGGGTGGTCGATCTACTTTGCGACGGGCGTGCGTTGGTGGGTCATCGGCGCGGCTCTTGGCGAAACAGTGTGCCGCATCGTTCAGGGTTTGATTGCGATGCGTTGGGTTGGCAATCGCAATCGCTTCGTCAATTCTTCGCTCATTGTGCGCTCCTACCTGACCTACGTCTGCTGCGCGGTTGTGGCTGGAGTCGTCGGTTTTGGCGTGCTGTGGCTCATGGGAATCTACACGACGATTTCGTCAAAACTGGTGCGCTGGCTGGTATCTGGCGTGAAGTTCGGGGTCGTCGCAATCGTTGTCACCGTGATCTACATGCTTGCGATGCGCTTCATCAACCCGCAAGAGTCTGCAACCAGTATTCGTCCCCTGCTCACTCGTCTGCGTCTCCCCGCAGCACTGTGTGCGTTCCTTTCGGCCGCGCCGTCGGCGCAACGTCCCGAAAGCATTCATAATAGGCTGGCAGCATCACGCAAGGAGGAAGTCATGTCCGCTGAGGATCACCGCACCCCTGCCGAAGGTATGCCTCGCTGGGTTCCGCTCTCCGTCGACCTCTCCGTGCCTGCTTTCGATGAGATCGTCAATCCCGATGCGCCGCATGAGTCGGCTCCCCTGCCGCAGACTCCCGCGCCGGAAGTTCCTGCCTCGCAGCCCACGCTTCCCCAGGAGAACCACGCTTCCCGAGGCCGCGTCGAGATGAGCCAGGCCAAGCCTGAGCTTCCCATTGTTCCGACCCTCCCAGCTACAGCGCGCGTCTACGACCTCGATGCGACCGCGCCTGCTGGTATTCCCTTGGGTGCTGCAGCTGCCGAGGCCGTGGCGGAAACTTCCGCCGCAAAGTCTCCTTCTACTCCTTCTCCTTCTCGTATCCCCGCACCGCATCCCAAGGGTTTTGCTGAGGGTGCTGTTGTGGGCGGCGCTGCTGCTGCCGAGGGTGTGGCGGCGACGGCTGCTGCGCGCGTCGGTCACGCTGGTGCTTCCTTCGCAGGTAGCGGGCACAGCGGCGGTACCGGTGGTGGGAACGGCGGCGGCCGAGGCGAAGGTGGCCGCGCACAGGGATCACCGGCCTCGGGCGGCGAAAGCGCGGAGCGCGGAATTGATCCCACGCGCCCAACGATTATCTTTGCCGCAGTGCTGACGGTCCTCGCTACCATTTGGGCGGGTGCAACTGTACTCAGCCCGGTCAAGCACTCCGGTGTTGACGACATCGTGAACCAAGCGAAGAGCGCTTCGCCTTCGGCTTCCGCATCGGCTCAGCCTTCCGACAATCCTTCACAGACGACAACTGTGACACCGGTGATCTCCAGTGTGTCTGTGCTGTCGTGGAAGGATGACAAGGGCGACCACGAAGAAATGGCCGTCAATATGATCGATGGGGACGCGAAGACCAGCTGGCACTCGCGTTACTTCGATTACAACCAGTTCCTAGACGACACCGCGGTCACCGTGCTCGTGAAGTTCGAGAAGAAGTCAACGGTTTCTGAAATCACCTTGACGATGGATCCCTCGACGAGCGGCGGCGAAGGCGTTGTTCGTGCTGTAGATCCCAATTCACCTCGTGCGGGAACAGAAATCGCAACCACGACGTTCTCTCCCACAACGGACATCAAACTGGCACATCCCGTGGAGACCGATGCCATCAGCATTACCTTCCGCAAGATGCCAACCTCGCAAGATGGTCGCGCGTGGGCGTGGATCAGCGAGCTGTCAGTGAAGTAACCCGCAACCTGCCCATAGGAGACACCATGTCTGAAAACATCCATGACGTCGTTATTGTCGGTTCTGGCCCCGCGGGGTACACGGCGGCTATTTACACTGCTCGCGCGGGTTTTAAGCCCGTCGTTGTCGCCGGTGCGCTTGCAGCCGGTGGTGCTCTGATGAATACCACCGAGGTTGAGAACTTCCCGGGTTTCCCCGAGGGAATCATGGGCCCGGACCTCATGGACCAGATGCGTCAGCAGGCCGAAAAGTTCGGCGCGGAAGTGCGCTACGAGGATGCCTACGCGCTTTCTCTTGAGGGCGATATCAAGACGATCACTCTTGAGGATGAGACCCTCCAGGCGCGCACGGTGATTCTGGCGACCGGCTCCGAATACCGCCACATGGATGTGCCCGGTGAACAAGAGTTCTCTGGTCGTGGTGTTTCCTACTGCGCGACCTGCGATGGCTTCTTCTTCCGTGACAAGCACCTGATCGTTGTCGGTGGTGGAGATTCCGCCATGGAAGAGGCGACCTTCCTGACGAAGTTTGCCTCGAAGGTGTCGGTTGTTCACCGTCGTGACCAGCTGCGTGCCTCGAAGGCAATGGCTGATCGTGCTGCGGCTAACCCGAAGATCGAGTTCGTGTGGAATTCCGTTGTCGAGGAAGTCCTTGGGGATTCTTCGGTGACGGGTGTGCGCCTGCGCAACACCATTGATGGTTCCGAGAGCGTCCTAGAAGCCGAAGGTGTTTTTGTTGCGATTGGCCACCTTCCCCGCACCTCGCTGATCGCCGATCAGGTGGCGCTGGACGAGGCGGGCTACATTGTGGTCAACGATCCGGGGACCGCAACCAATCTCCCGGGTGTTTTCGCCTGCGGTGATGCCGTTGACCATACCTATCGTCAGGCAATTACCGCTGCGGGTTCCGGTTGCCGTGCTGCCTTGGATGCGCAGCGCTGGCTCGAATCTCAGGTGTAAGTATTGAAGGCCTTCGGTTTCCTGAGCTTTGGACACTACGCACGGGACGGAAGGCGCGGACTGAGCGGGCGCGATGCCCTTCATCAGGCAATCGAGTTATCTGTTGCCGCTGATGATCTTGGAGTGAATGGAGCCTACTTCAGGGTTCATCACTTTGCGCCTCAGGGGGCTTCCCCTATACCGCTTCTTTCTGCGGTTGCAGCACGGACGGCACATATTGAAGTGGGTACCGGCGTTATCGATATGCGCTAGCACATGTCTGAGTTATGACGTTCGATGCCACCCCTATCGTTTGTGGGCACGCGCTGCGCGCAGCCCGTTGGCGATAACGACGACCTCGGCGACCTCGTGGACGAGGACGACCGCGGCCAGGCCGAGCACGCCGGTGATGGCCAGCGGCGGCAGCACGGCGATGATCGCCAGGGACAGCACGATGTTCTGGTTCATGATCGCCCGGCCGCGGCGGGCATGCCGCAGCGCCTGCGGGATCAGGCCGAGGTCTCGCCCGGTGAAGGCGACGTCGGCAGACTCGATCGCGGCGTCGGAGCCGGTCGCGCCCATCGCGATGCCCACAGTCGCACCGGCCAGGGCGGGCGCGTCGTTGATGCCGTCGCCGATCATCGCGGTCGGCGACGTCTCCGAGAACCCGGCGACGATGCGAGCCTTGTCCTCGGGACGCAGCTCGGCGTGCACGTCGCCGATCCCGGCCAGCTTCGCCAGCGCAGCAGCGGTGCGGGAGTTGTCGCCGGTGAGCATGCTCACCTCGACGCCCTGGTCGCGCAGGGTCCGCACGACCTCGGGGACCTCGGGGCGCAGCTCGTCGCGGACGCCGATCGCCCCGGCCAGGAAGCCGTCGACGGTGACGAGCACGCAGGTCTGCCCCTCGGCCTCCAGGTCCTCGACCCGGGCCTTGAGCGGACCGGCGTCGATCCAGCGCGGACTGCCCACCGCCACCCTGCGGCCGTCGACCAGGCCACCGATGCCGTGCCCGGCCTCCTCGGCCACGTCCTGCGCGGCGGGGGTTCCCCGGCCCGCGGCGGCGATGGCGGCGGCGAGTGGGTGCGTCGAGTGCTGCTCCACGGCGGCAGCCCAAGCAAGCACCTGCGCATCGTCGAACCCATGGGCGGCGACGATGGCGGTTACCTCGGGCCGGTTGCGGGTCAGAGTGCCGGTCTTGTCCACGGCCAGGTGCCGGATGCCGCCGAGGCGCTCGAAGGCGGCCCCGCTCTTGATGACGACGCCGAACTTGGTCGCCGCGCCGATCGCGGAGACCACGGTGACGGGCACCGCGATCGCCAGCGCGCAGGGGCTGGCCGCGACGAGGACGACCAGGGCGCGGGTGATCCAGGTCTCCGGGTCGCCGAGCAGGGACCCGAGCACGCCGACGAGGACGGCGAGGACCATCACGCCGGGCACCAGCGGGCGGGCGATCCGGTCAGCGATCCGGGCTCGGTCGCCCTTCTCGGCCTGGGCCTGCTCTACCAGCTCCACGATCGTGGTCAGCGAGTTGTCGGTGCCCGCGGCGGTCGCCTCGACCTCCAGCACGCCGGCGCTGTTGATCGCGCCCGCCGACACCGCTTCTCCGGGCGCGACCTCGACCGGGATCGATTCACCGGTGATCGCCGAAGTGTCCAGGCTCGACCGGCCCGAGCGGACCAGCCCATCGGTCGCGACCCGCTCGCCAGGGCGGACCAGCAGCACGTCGCCGACGGCGATCTCCCTGGCCGGGACCGAGGCGGAGGTCCCGTCGCGCAGCACGGTCGCGGTCTCCGGCACGAGCTTCAGCAGCGCGCGCAGCCCGCCGCGGGCGCGGTCCATCGCCTTGTCCTCCAGGGCCTCGGCGATCGAGAAGAGGAATGCCAGCGCGGCCGCCTCCTCGACGTAGCCGAGGATCACCGCGCCCACGGCGCTGATCGTCATCAGCAGCGCGATCCCGAGCTTGCGCTTCACAACGAGATTCCGGATCGCACCGGGCACGAACGTGTACGCGCCCAGCAGCAGGCCCGCCCAGAACGCGACCAGCG
>ERZ773013.500-NODE-500-length-24624-cov-2.964997_pt1 | contig 24624 bp, 18 predicted proteins | sample MGYA00511670_ERZ773013 | MGnify/ENA primary metagenome ERZ773013 (study PRJEB29015, sample SAMEA2738120) | human oral metagenome | biome: human oral; feature: human-associated habitat; material: saliva | place: China | collected 2257 ... | reverse complement strand
AACGAGCACCTGGTCTGCATGGGCGGCCGCCTCCTCTGGCAGGGCCGATGCGTGAATGCCGCCGATGATCACCCGCGCGTATCCCCGCTTGTGGAAGAGGTCGGCAAGCTCGTAGGCTCGTGGCGCGTTGGAGGTCATGGTGTAGAGGCAGAGGACGTCGGTCTTCTCGACCAGACGATCCATGTCGAACGTGCCGTTGAGCTCCTCATATGCCTCAACATGATAACCGGCACGGCGGGCAATACCGGCAAGGATGAGAGGCCCAGTGATCGAGTCCGGCGTGCCGTAGACGCGTGCGCCCCACTGGTACGGCTTGAGCCTGCGCAGCCACGAGGCTGGCGTGATGAACGTGACAAACATGGTTCCCCCTAAAGACAGCACTTCAGAGGGGAAAGTTCCCAGAACGACCTAGCTCAACAAGAGCGCCTTGCGAACGGGCTAAGATATAATGTGGACGGCGTTATCTAAGCCTTTGGCGGTAGATAAACAGCCGTTAGCGATTTTGTTGGGCTTTCACTTTGGCTGAAAATGAGACAAAGGGACTGTCCCTTTGTCTCATCGCAGGTTGGCGACGGTTTGGCGCTCGACAAGCGTGCCGGCAATCCTGATCTGCTGCACGCGATAGTTAGGACTTGTGGCGAGAAGAGCCTGCTCAAAGGCACGGCGGCCACGCGAGAACAGATTAAAGCGGACAGTCGTGAGCCGGTTGTGCGGAACCGAAGCGGTAAGCGAGTCGTCAACGCCCACCACGCTAACGTCCTCGGACACGCGTCTGCCGGCATCTTCCAGGGCGGCAATCACCCCAAGCGCCATCTGGTCGTTGGCAACGTAAACGGCAGTCATGTCCTTGTCGGCGGAAAGCGCGGCGCCCGCCTCGTAGCCGCTGTCAGCGGTCCAGTCCCCACGTAGCGGCTCCACCACATCGAGCCCTCGCACCTCAAGCGCGTCTCGCCATCCCTGCTCGCGGAAGATGGAGTCTACCGAGTACGCGGGGCCAGCCACAAAGCGGATCTGTCGGTGCCCGTGCGAAAGCAAGTGATCCATCACGAGCATGGAGCAGCCGTACTGGTCGAAGTCGACCGTGGTGCAATAGGGATGCTCGTACATCGTGAGCAGCACCGTGCCAAAACCAGGGCTTGGACGGAAGCTGTCGAAGTCCTCGGCCTTGATGCTCATGCTCATGATCATGGCGTCAACTGGGAGCGAGAGCATACGTTTGGTCATGTTCTCGAGAGAAACGGGGTCATCTCCCCCCATCTCCACCATGGTAATGGCGTCCCCGTGCTCGCGTGCGGCGGTCATGATGCCGTCAAGCGTGGAGAGGTTGCCAAACTGCGTGATGTTGTAGATGCAGAGTCCCACCGAGCGATAGCGTCCGCTCCTAAGGGACCTCCCTGCAAAGTTAGGCCTGAACCCCAACTCGTCCATGGCCTTTTGCACCGTCCTACGTGTCGCTTCGCTCACGTTGGGCTGCCCGTTGACTACGCGAGAGACCGTCTGTTGAGACACGCCTGCCCTCTCGGCGACATCTACCATCGAGACGAACCGGCGGGAGCTTTCCAGGCGCCCCGTGCTCATTTTAAGCTCCCTCCTACGCGCAACGGCCCAGTGGGGGCCGCCCAATTACCGTCTACCGGACAAGCCAGAAGAATCCCATGGCATCTCGCTGACCAATCGCCCTGAGTACGTTAACATAACTCTGCTTCCATTCGGACCACACTGCTTAAAATTGCTTGCTTACTGGGCAATTATCACATAGGAGAGGAGACCCCATGGTCAGCTCAGAGGCCCTTGGGCGCATGCCATCGGGAGAGCAGGTTCGCGCCTTTACCATCACCACCCCACGAGCACGCCTGCGCCTCATGGAATATGGGGCTGCCCTCCTCTCGCTAGAGGTCCCCGACGCTTCTGGCGAAATGGGGGACGTCCTTCTCGGCCTGTCGTCCCTCGAGGACTACTTCGACAACCCCGCCTGCCACGGCTCAGCTGTGGGCCCCATAGCAAACCGCACAGACGGTGCCGAGATGACCGTTGGCTCCGCCGCCTGCCACCTTGCGAGAAACGACGGCCCCCACCAACGCAACAACCTTCACACCAGCCTTACCTCGGGCCTCCACAAGCGCCTGTGGCATGCGACGCCCATCGATAAGAGGAACGCCGTATCCCTCACTTGTCATCTCAATGAGGGAGAACTTGGTCTGCCAGGCAACCGCATCTTCACCTGCGAGGTCTCGCTTGTCGACCTTGCCAATGAAGCCACAAGGCTCACAGTGTCGTACTCCTGCAAGACCGATGCTCTCACCTTTGTCAACATGACAAACCACAGCTACTTCAACCTGGCAGGCCACAATGCAGGCAACGCCATGGGAACGGTCGTGCGCCTTGAGGCGGACGAGTTTCTCCCCATCCGTGAGGACTCGGTCTCGACGGGCGAGATTCACCCCGTCGACGGAACGCCCTTTGACTTCCGCAATCCAAAGCCGCTTGGACGTGACATCAACGGGAGCGACGAGCAGCTGCAACGAGCACGCGGGTACGATCACTGCTTCTGCATCCGCGACTGGAAGCCGAGTGCCCCACCGCGCCTGGCCCTCTCGGCATTTGACTCTGGAAGCGGTCGCACGCTGGAGATATACGTCACCACGCCGGGTGCGCACCTCTACACGGGAAACTGGCTCAACGATGCACATGCCAAGGGCGGCAGTTCCTACGGATCGCGCGCGGGCTTTGCCTTCGAACCCGAGTTCTATCCGGACTGTGCGCACCACCTCCCATGGCCGCAGCCTCTCTGCACGCCATCCCATCCGTACACCCAAACAATTGTCTACCAGCTGGGAGCCATGCCCCGTTGAGGGAAAATGTTGTAAAGGTGAGACGGGCGCTGCCCCCTCATTGCGATGATGCGTTGCCCGGCATGCCGGGAGGAAGGAGAACACGATGAACGAGACGTACTCCGGCCACGAGAACGGCTTCGAGCGGGCGCGGCAGCTCTTCTGCCAGGAGTTTGGGGAGCCACCCGCAGGCGAGCGCCTGCTCAGGGTCCACGCCCCGGGCCGCTCGGAGATTGCCGGCAACCACACCGACCACGAGGGGGGCCACGTTATCGCGGGCGCTCTGGACGTGGCCGTTGACGCCCTCGCCCGCCCCAACGGCCTGGGAGTCGTGTGCCTGGCGAGCGACGGCTACCCCACCGTCGAGGTCTCTCTCGACAGCCTTGAGCCCCAAGATGCCGAGAGGAACACTACTGCCGCCCTGGTGAGGGGCATGGCATTCAGGATGGCCCAGGACGGCCGCATGCCCGCGGGCTTCGACCTTGCGATGACAAGCACCATCCCCGTTGGCGGCGGCCTCTCCTCCTCCGCTGCAGTAGAGGCTGCCTTCGGTCGCGCCATGGAGGCGCTTTGGGATGGTCGCAGCTACGACGCCCTTGAGATGGCACGCATGTGCCAGTTTGCGGAGAATGTCTACTTTGGCAAGCCCTGCGGCCTCATGGACCAGGCGTCAATCTGCCTGGGCGGACTTGCCTTCATCGACTTCGCCAACCCCAAGGAGCCTCTGGCAAAGCGTCTCGAATTCGACTTCGAGGACCACGGCTACGCGCTCTGCCTGGTGAACGTTGGCTCGAGCCACGCGGACCTCACCGACGCCTACGCCGCCATGCCCCAGGAGATGCAAGCGGTTGCTGCCGTGTTTGGGAAGAAGCGCCTCTGCGAGGTGGATCAGGACGACTTTGACGCCCACGTGCCCGAACTTCGGCACAAGCTTGGTGACCGCGCGGTACTACGAGCCATCCACTACTGGCGCGAGAACGAGCTTGTCGACAAGCGCTGGGCGGCTCTCAATGCTCCGGACATCGATGCCTTCCTCGACTGCACGCGAACCTCGGGAGCAAGCTCGGCGATGTTCCTCCAGAACGTCTCCTGCGGCGTCGAAAGCCAGCCTGCCATGGTGGCGCTAGGCCTTGCCGAGCGCGTGCTCGACGGTCGCGGTGCCACGAGAATCCACGGCGGTGGCTTTGGCGGGACCATCCAGTGCTTTGTCCCTCTTGACCTAGTCGATGAGTTTGCTGACCGCATGGATGCCTGGCTAGGGGCTGACTCCTGCAGACGCTACCGCATCTCCGACAGGGGGGCGTTTGCGGAATGGGAGTAGAGGACATGCAGACATCTGCAAAGGGTGCTTCCCTCATCGCCGCGGCAACGGGAATCGTTGACTACGCTGCAGCTCACGGGCTCATTGGGTGGGGAGATCGCATGTGGGGCGTGAACGCAGTGCTCGAGGCGGTTGGCGCAACCGGCCCCGGTCCCAGCGATGCCTGGGTCCTCGCAGAGGGACCAGACTCCCCTGCCGTGACTTTAGGCGCCGTGGCCGAGGCACCCGACGACCTTCTCGCCGAGCTTGCCGAGGTCGCAGTGGCAAACGGCTGCACCGCCGACACCGCGAGTGGGCGTGACCGCATTGCCATGCGCGTGATGGGGCTTCTCATGCCAAAGCCCTCAGAGGTCGAGGCGATGTCTCGAAGCCTTCTCGAGAAGGACGGGCCAAGGGCTGCGACCGACTGGTTCTATCGCACCTGCTGCGATGCCGGCTACGTGCGCCGCACTGCCATCGCCAGAAACGTGTGTTGGAACACGCAGACAGACTGGGGGTCGATGGAGATAACCATCAACCTCTCGAAGCCGGAGAAGGACCCACGCGAGATTGCGGCGGCTGGCAAGGCGTCCGCTGGCGAGAAGTACCCCGCGTGCCAGCTCTGCATCGAGAACGAGGGGTACCCGGGACGTGGCGCGGCCGATCCCATGGGTGCACACCCCGCCAGGCAGAACCTGCGGATCGTTCCCATCACTCTGGGGGGCGAGCGCTGGGGCCTCCAGTACAGCCCGTACGCCTACTTCAACGAGCACTGCATTGCCATGAGCGCGACCCACCGTCCCATGCACGTCAACCGCGCTTCTCTTTCGTGCCTCTTCGACTTTGTCGACCTTCTCCCCCACTACTTCATTGGATCCAACGCCGACCTTCCCATTGTTGGAGGATCGATTCTCTCGCACGACCACTTCCAAGGCGGCGCACACGTCTTCCCCATGATGCGAGCAGCGACAAGTGCGCGTTTCTCGCTGGCTGGCTTTTCGGAGGCTTCCGGGGAGATTCTGCACTGGCCCCTCTCGGTTCTGCGCCTTTCCTCCGCCAACCGTGAGCAGCTGCTCGACGCCTGTGACCACGTGGTGCAGGTCTGGCACTCCTGGAGCGACGAGTCTGTGGGCGTGGTTGCTCGCGATGCGGACGGCACGCCACACAACACCGTGACCCCCATCGTCCGACGCGTTGATGGGCAGGGTAACGTTGGCGGTAGCATCTACGAAGCCTACCTCGCCCTTCGCTGCAACGTCACAAGTCCCGAGCACCCGCTTGGCGTCTTCCACCCCCACGAGGAGTGGCACCACATAAAGCGCGAGAACATCGGCCTCATCGAGGTCATGGGGCTGGCCATTCTGCCGCCCCGCCTGGTTGGCGAGCTTGGGCGCGTGGAGGAGCTGCTGGTTGCAGGTGCAGGCGAGGAGCAGATGGCCGACGATCCGCTGGCCTCCTCGCACTCTGCCTGGGCGGCGAAGCTTGCAGAGGAGAACCCCGGTCTTTCGGTCGCAAACGTCCACCAGGTGGTGCGCGACGGCGTGGGACAGGTTTTCTCGCACGTGCTAGAGGACGCCGGCGTCTTCAAGTGGGATGACGCCGGCCGCCAGGCGCAGATGCGCTTCGTGGCGTCACTGTAGGGCCTCAGGTCTTTTCTCCTTTTCGCAGCGCAAATCCGATTGGTTAGGCATTCCTAACCGATCGGATTTTTCAACTTTGCCGCTTCTTGCAGATTCCGATCGGTTAGAGCACCACCAAACGGCGAGAATACCCTGAGAACGCGCATCACAGTACTGGCCTGCCCCACAGCAGCGCTGTGCATGTGGGGCAGGCCATCGGGATGGGCGTCGCCCGGAGGGGGTTCCGGACGACGAGGGAGGGCTTGTCCGCTACTTCTTCTGGACGTACTTCAAGCAGTCAAGGGTAACGGCGGTGAGGATAATCACGCCGGAGAACACAAACTGCAAGTTGGTGTCGATGCCCAGGATGGTAAGCGAGTACGTGAGGGCAGTGAAGATGAGAACGCCAACTGTGACGCCGGATATCTTGCCGATACCGCCCGTAAAGGAGACGCCACCAACGACGCAGGCAGCAATGGCGTCCATGTCCCAACCCTGGCCATATGCAGCAGAGCCGGAACCAACCATGCGCATGCACTCGAGCCAGTCTCCAAAGCCATAGAGAATGCCCGCCATTACAAAGGCCATCAGCGTGACCTTGAATACCGAGATACCAGAGACGGCCGCAGCCTCGGGGTTACCGCCAACGGCGTAGAGATTCTTGCCGAAGGTGGTCTTGTTCCAGATGAACCACACAATGAGAGTGGCGGCCATTGCCCAAAGAATGATTGTGGGGAAGCCGTTGACTTTGGGAATCACCATGTTGGGGATGGCTGGGTCAATGGAGCCAAACGAAACGCCCTTGGTGGCATAGGTGACGAGACCAAAGATTATGAGCATGTTGGCCATGGTCGATATAAACGGGTGCATCTTGAAGCGCGCGGTAAAGAACCCCGCGATTGAGGTAAAGAGGGTGCAGAGGGCCACGCATACCACCAGTGCCAGGACGATGCGCCCAACAAGCGGCATGCCTGTAAAGTCGAAGACATGGCCAAAGACTGACCCCGTGTTGATACCCTGGTGCATGATGATCGTCGCGGCCGTCATGCCCATGCCCACCATGCGACCAATGGAGAGGTCCGTACCGGTGAGCAAAATGAGACCGGCAACTCCCAGTGCCAGGAACATGCGCGGCGAGGCCTGCTGCAGAATGTTGAGGATGTTCTGGTAGGTGAGGAGCTGCGTGCCCTTGACAACGGGCGTAATGGCACACAGGAAGATGAAGACAAGAAGGATGACGATGTAGAGGCCGTTCTTGAGAAGGAACTGCCTGCGGTCGAAGGTGTACTTGTAGTTCTCCCATTTTTGGGCCTGTCGCTGCGCAAACGTGAACTTGGACATGCGCAGGAGGTCGATGAGGTGGTACTCGTAGCTGAAGGCAGCATGCTCGCGGTCCTTGATCTGCTGCATCTCCTTCTCAAAGACAACCTTGGCATCGAAGCGACGGTTCTTGTAGACGTAGTTCTCGTCCTTTACCTCGGCCCGATCAGAGAGACCCGAGAGGTTCGTGTGGTGCTCGTCCTCGAGAGCCTTGAGCTTATCCTGGTAGCGCCCCTTGGCAAGCACACGCTCTCGGGCACAGCTCTCTTGAACCGGCTCGAGGTACTCCTTGGCGTAGTGCTCCTTGAGGTACCCCTCGGCCTCGGAGACAAGGGCAGCGACCTCGGCCTTGTGGCTTGCCTCGACGGACTTGGCGGTTTTGAGCTCGCTCTTGTAGTCAGAGATGGCCCTCTCGCGTTCTTCTTTGGTGAGGATTCTGTCGCGCTTGGTCGCGTCGATGTCTCCCTGGAGCTTGACCACGCGGTCAGTGCCATCGCGCCTAAGCTCGTCGATCTTTGCCTGGATGGCGGAAACGTGCTCATCGATGGGGTGGAGCAGGGCTTGCTCCTCCTCGACCGTCAGCACCTTATCGCCCTGGTTTGCCATGTGTGCTCATCCCCCTTACAGGTACTTTGCGCTCAGACGCAGGAGCTCCTCCTGGTTAGTTTCCCGTGTGTTTACGATGCCGGAGAGCCGTCCGTTAGACATGACGCCAATGCGGTTGGTAATGCCGAGAATCTCAGGCATCTCGGAGGAGTCCATGATGATGGTCCTTCCCTGTTTGGCCATGCCGATGATCAGCTCGTAGATCTCGTACTTTGCGCCGACGTCAATGCCGCGCGTGGGTTCGTCCATGAGGAACACCTGCGGTCCCCGCTCGAGCCACTTCCCAAAGATGACCTTCTGCTGATTGCCGCCCGAGAGGCTCGAAACCATGTCATCCGGTCCCATGCACTTGGTGTTCATGAGCTTGATCTCGGCTGCCGTGGCATTGGTCATCTTTGGGTCGGATAGGGCGATTCCACTCCTGTAGTGGTTGAGGTTGGCAATCGTGGTGTTGAAGGTGAGATTGCCCTTGAGGAACAAGCCGTTGGCCTTGCGTTCCTCGGTAATCAGCGCGAAGCCGTGCTCCATGGCCTCGCGAGCGTTATCAAAGTTCATGAGGTGGTCGCGAAAGTAAACGCGACCCGCGGCGCGCGTGCGCACGCCAAATATGGTCTCGAGAAGCTCAGTCCTTCCGGCACCGACAAGGCCGTAAAGACCAAAAATCTCCCCTTTGCGAACATCAAACGAGATGTCTTGCAGGTAGGGAGGGTACTTCGTCGAGAGGTGACGAATGGACAGTATTGGCTCGCCCGGCACGTTGCCGACAGGCGGGAAGCGGTTCTCGAGCGAGCGACCAACCATGGCGGCGATAAGCTCGTTCATCGTCGTCTGAGACGTAGGCTTGGTCATCACGAGCTTACCATCGCGAAGTACGGATATCTCGTCGCAGATTTCGAAGACCTCGTCCATCCTATGCGAGATGTAGATAAGGGAAATGTCCTGCTCCTTGAGCATGCGCATCATCCCGAAGAGCTTCTCGACCTCCTGGGACATAAGCGAGGAGGTAGGCTCGTCCAAGACAATGACCTGTGCGTTGTAAGAGATGGCCTTGGCAATCTCGACCATCTGACGCTGGGAGACGGACATCTTTCGCATGGGCTGATCCAGGTCGACGGTCATACCCAGGCGGCGGAAGAGCTCGGCCGCCTCCTTGCGCATGAGGCCCTCATCCACAACACCAAGCGAGTTCACCGGGTAGCGGCCGAGAAAGAGGTTGTCCACCACACTGCGCTCCAGGCATTGGTTAAGCTCCTGGTGCACCATGGCGATGCCGTTCTCGAGAGCATCCTTGGGGCCAGAGAAGCTCACCTCTCGCCCATTGAAGATGATGGCCCCCTCGTCTTTCTGGTAGGTGCCAAAGAGGCACTTCATCATCGTTGACTTGCCAGCGCCATTCTCGCCCATGAGACCCATAACCGTGCCACGCTTGAGGTCAAGATCGATGTGGTCGAGTACCTGATTGCGCCCGAAGGATTTGCACATCCCGCGAATCGACAGCACTACATCGTTCTGGCTGCCTGCCATGCTCCCCCATCCTTCCTACTAGATGTCCGAAAAGGTGTGGGAGGAACTCCCCTCCTCCCACACCGGACGCGTGTCACGAACAAGACGTACAGGACGCCCTAGCTCAGCAGGGAGGTGTAGGACGAGGCGTTGTCGGTCTTCACCATGTTGATGGCAAAGGCGTCGTACTCGCTTGGGTTGCCAAGACGGTTGGTGATGTTGGACTCGGTCTGGCCGTCGCCGCCGATGTAGTCCACGGTGAGGTTGAGGAGCTTGTCGTACTGCTGGAGCAGCGGCTGGTAGGTGGAGCTCAGGAAGTTGTCGGCCGCGTTGTAGATGTCAAGCCACACCTTCTTGGACGGGGACTTCGAGGAGTCGAGCTGCTTGGAGGCACCCTCGTAGATCTTGGTGGAGTCCGTGAAGTCAGTGTAGTTATCGGCAGTCACCGCGACATTCATCGCGTAGTAGGAGCGATCGGCCTCGACATACTTGTAGGTGTCCTCCGCAAGCACGTTGCCAGCATCGTCTGCCTTAGAGATGCCAGTGTTAATGTCCACGCCATCGAGGGAGTTGCGAAGCAGCCGAAGGGTGAGGTAGGCCTGGATGTCAGCATGCTGGCTGATGGTGCCGCCATAGCCCTCTGCGATTGCGGCAACGGCGTCGTTGTTAGCGTCGTAGCCAAAGGTCGGAACCTTGTTGTCCTTTGACCAAGCGTTGAACATCGACATGCCCATGCCGTCATTGTTGGAGACGATAAGGTCGATCTGATCTCCGAAGGAGGAAGCCCAGGTGCCGATGGCGTTGCCAGCCGTGGCCGCATCCCAAGTTGCGCCAGCAGAGTTCTTCATCTCCTGCGAGGCCAGCTCGCGCACGGTGTAGGTCTTGCCGCCAATCTCCAGCTTTGCGTCCTGGACAAGTGAGGAAGAGCCGTCTGTGTTGGTGCCGATGGGATCGGAGATGACCTTGCCATCCTTCTCGACGCCGGTACCGAGCGTGCTCCGCACGCCGCGAGTACGGGCGATGGAGTCGTTGTGGCCCACGTCACCGATTGCGAGGACGTAACCGATGATACCGTCGCCGTTGCGGTCAAGCGTGGCGATGTTCTTCTCGATATAGTCCTTGACCATCTTACCCTGGGCTTCGGCACCCTGGTTGGCATCAAAGCCAACGTAATAGGTCTTGTCGTTGAAGCTGAGAGCGGCTGAGTCCAGCTCACCGGTGGAGCTGTTTGAAGGCTGACGGTTGAACCACACCAGGGGCTTGTCCTTGTTGGCAACCGCATCGGTTCCAGAGGAAGCGCTGGAGCCGTCAGAAGAGCTATCAGAACTTCCACCGCAACCTGCGAGCACACCCACGCTGGCAAGGCCCAAAGCGCCTAGGCCGCAGACCTCAATGAACCTACGACGAGACATTTCCATGGGTTTCTCCCTTTCCCCGCGGCTCACGCCCCGTTGCGCGAGCCTTCGATGTGAGTACGTTAACTCCACTTTTAACTGCAGATGTTAACGTTCTCATTTGTTCGACCAGCGGTTGTGGAAAGGGCGGCAGACGGCCGGCTAGAGACCACTGGAGCATGCGGGCACAACTACTTACTGCCAGGTTCGATCAAGTGCTTCCTGCAGATTCCGATCGGTTAGCGCACCCTAAACGATTGGAATTCTCAACTTCGCCGCTTCCTGCAGATTCCAATCGGTTAGGCCTTCCTAACCGATCGGATTTTCCAACTCCATTGGCTTCCTGCAGATTTCGAGCGGTTAGCGCACCCTAACCAATCGGAACCTGCAGCAGAGAAACACAGGCAGCACCCACGAAAACGGCCCACGACGAAGACTTCGTCGCGGGCCCAAAAGTACAAAGAGGCGAGAAGAACTCGCATGCCTACGCGAGGTCGGCGATCTGGGCGCGGAGCTGCTCGATGGCCTGCTCCAGCTCCTCCGCGCGGTCGCGCTTCTTCTGGATGACCTCGGGTGCCGCCTTGGCAACAAAGCCCTCGTTGGAGAGGGTGCGCTTGGTGCCGGCAAGCTCCTTCTCGGCCTTCGCGAGCTCCTTCTCCAAGCGCTTGCCCTCGGCAGCGAGGTCGACCAGGCCGCCGAGCACCACGAAGATCTCGAGCGCGCCGTCAGCCACGCTCACGGAACCCACGGGCTTGTTCTGCTGGGCGCCAAGAGCCAGTTGGTCAACATGGCCGACGCTGCAGATGAAGTCGCGCTGGGCCTCGAGAACGGCAACGTCCTCGGCAGCGGCGCGCACGCACACGTCAAGCTCGGCCCTGGGAGACAGGCGGTAGCGGGCGCGCGTGGAGCGCACGGCGGAGACCACGCGGCGGGCAAGCTCGAAGTCATGCTCGGCCTTGTCGTTCACAAAGGCAGCAAGGTCTGCGGGCTCCGGCCAGGCGGCGGTCATGAGGAACTGCGCGGTGTGGTCATCGAGTCCGCTCGCGGGCAGCGCGTCCCAGACGCTCTCGGTGACGAAGGGCATCACGGGGTGCAGCAGGCGCATGGAGACGTCGAGCACGTAGACAAGGTTGCGCTGCACCTGGAGGCGCTCCTCGGGCGTGCCGTGGAGCAGACGGCCCTTGCAGAGCTCGATGTACCAGTCGCAGACCTCGCCCCAGAAGAAAGACTGCAGGTCACGTGCATAGTCGCCAAACTCGTAGCCCTCGAGCTGACGCGTGGAAGCGTCGACCGCGCGGGCAAGGCGCGAGAGCATCCACGCGTCCTCGGCCGTCTCGACCTTTGGCGCGCCAGGGGTGTACCCGTCAAGGTTCATCTGGACAAAGCGGCTGGCGTTCCAGATCTTGGTCACAAAGGAGCGAGCCTGCTCGGTACGCGGGCTGTCGATAAGCTCGCGCGTCTTCTTGTCCAGGTTGGCGTCGAACCTGACGTCCTGGTTGGTGGTGATGAGCGTGAGCAGGTTGTAGCGCATGGCATCGGCGCCGTACTTGTCCATGAGTGCCATGGGGTCAACGCCGTTGCCCTTCGACTTGGACATGCGACTTCCGTCCTTGGCGAGGATGGTCGCGTAGATGTACACGTCGCGGAACGGCACCTCGTGCGTGAAGTAGAGCGAGCTCATGATCATGCGGGCAACCCAGAGGGCAATGATGTCACGGGCGGTAACGAGGACCTTGGTGGGATGGTGCCCCTCCATCTCCTCGGGGTGGTCGGGCCAGCCCTGTGTGGCAAAGGTCCAGAGCTGGCTTGAGAACCAGGTGTCAAGCACGTCCGGATCCTGGCGCACGTGATGTCCGCCGCACTTGGGGCACACGTCGGTGTCCTCCATGAGGGCGTCCTCCCACCCGCAGTCCTCGCAGTAGAAGACGGGGATGCGGTGGCCCCACCACAGCTGGCGGGAGATGCACCAGTCCTTGAGGTTGCCCATCCAGGTGAGGTAGGTCTGGGTCCAGCGCTCGGGGTAGAACTTGACCTCGCCGTCCTTGACGACCTTGGTTGCAGGCCCCTTGAGCTTGTCAACGGCAACAAACCACTGCTCCGAGAGCCAGGGCTCAAGGGCGGTGTCGCAGCGGTAGCAGTGCATGACCGAGTGCTCGAGGTCCTCGACGTGGTCGAGAAGACCGTGCTCGTCGAACCACTTCACGATGGCCTCGCGCGCCTCGTCGCGATCCATACCGGAGAACTCGCCGTAGCCGTCCACGATGTGGGCATGCTCGTCGAGGATGTTGATCTGCTCCAGGCCATGCGTCCGCCCCATGGCAAAGTCGTTGGGGTCGTGCGCAGGCGTGACCTTCACGAAGCCGGTGCCAAAGTTCTTGTCAACATGCCAGTCGGAGAAGATCGGAATCTCGCGGCTCGCGATGGGCAGCATGACCGTCTTGCCCACGAGCTTGGCCTTCTCCGAGTCCTCCGGAGAGACCGCCACGCCGGTGTCGCCCAGCATGGTCTCGGGTCGCGTGGTGGCCACGGTGATGTACTCGATACCGTCAACGGGCTCGGTGAGCGGGTAGCGCAGGAACCAGAGATGGCCCTTCTCGTCGTGGTACTCGGCCTCGTCATCGGAGATTGCGGTGCCGCACACAGGGCACCAGTTGACGATGCGCTTGCCACGGTAGATGAGCCCATCGTGATACCAGTCGCAGAAGACCTTGCGCACGGCACGGCTGAACTCGGGGCTCATGGTGAACTTCTCGTCATCGAAGTCGATGGAGCAGCCCATGCGCTTAATCTGCGAGACGATCGTGCCGCCGTACTCGTGGGTCCAGTCCCAGCAGGCGTCGAGGAACTTCTCGCGCCCCATCTTGAGGCGAGACTTGCCCTCGCCCTTGAGCTTCTTGTCCACCTTGGTCTGCGTGGCGATGCCGGCGTGGTCGGTGCCTAGGATCCAACGGGTGGAACGGCCACGCATACGCATGTAGCGGATGAAGGTGTCTTGAATGGAGTCGTCCATGGCGTGGCCCATGTGCAGGATGCCCGTCACGTTTGGCGGCGGGATGACAACGGTGCAGTCCCCTACGCCCTTGCTGCGACGGTAGCAGCCAGCGTCAACCCACTTCTGGATGAGCTGGGGCTCGGCCTCTTGCGGACTGTAGGTCTTGGGCATCTCTTCCATGCCGTGCACGCCTTTCCTTGGCCCCAAGGCTCGTGTCGGCGCTCGTGTCTTGAGCGCGCGGGCAAGGGGCGGCCTTACAGGGGCGATTGCGCTCATCGCGCAATCGAACCATGAGCATAGCACGCCCGGGCGCCGGACGCGCAGGCGGAGAGCGCGCATCGGCGGGCCCGGTCTCACTGGCCTACAGTGTAGAGGGCCTTGAAGTAGCCATCCTTAGCCATGAGCTCGTCGAAGGTACCCTGCTCGCATACCCGCCCGTCACGAAGAACCACGATGCCGTCGAAGCGCTTGAGCTGCGCGGCGTCAAGACGGTGCGTGACGATCACGCGCGTGGTATCGGTGAGGTCGAGGACCGAGCGCGTGATCTGGTCGGCCGTCGCTTGGTCGAGGGCGCTGGTCGCCTCGTCAAACAAGAGGACGCTTGATCCGCGCAGCAGGCTGCGAGCGATGCAGACGCGCTGCCGCTCACCGCCGGAGAGGTTGGAGCCACCCTCCCCGCAGGGGTAGTCAAGGCCATGCTCCTCCACAAAGTCCTTCAGTCCCGCCTTGGCAAGGGCCTCACGCACCCGACCCTCATCCACATCAGCGAACATCGTGACATTCTCTCTCAGGGTCGCATCGAAGAGGAAGGTGTCCTGGCGCACGAGGGAGACCGTGCGATAGAGGGATTCCCTGCTCGCATCACGCAGCTCAACGTCGTCGTAGGAAATAGAACCGTCGTAGTCGCCCTGAGCGCCCATCAGAAGCGAGAGCAGGGTCGACTTGCCCGAGCCAGACGCCCCCACCAACGCGTTGCAGCTGCCTGCGGGAAAACGTACCGAGAGATCGCTCAGCACCTCCTTGCCCTCTTCGTAGGCGAAGCCGACGTGCTCGAGGGATATGCCCTCGCCCAGGCTCTCGGGGACATCCGCACTGCCTCCCTCGCCACAATCAGAGGCGAGAGCAACAGCGAGCCTGCCTGTCAGGTCGCGGGCGGCTCCGCGCGCGGCGAGGACACCGGGAAGCTCCCCAATGGGTTCGGCGATACGCACCATGAGCTGGGAAACCATGTAGATGTTGCCCGGCGTAACGCCCTGACCCGTCGCGCAAAGGTACGCGGCGAAGAACATGACGGAGAGCGTAGCAAAGTTGAATCCCAGGTTGCTGACAATCTGAATCGTCTGCTCGGTCCTCCGGCGCCCGACCTTGCTCTCCTCGAGGTCCTCGTTGCTCGCGTCAAACAGCGTCTGGGCCGGCCCCTCGGCAAAGAAGCTCTTGATGAGAGGGAAGCCCGAGATAAGATCCGCCACCTGGGCCACAAAGCGCTCGTTTCTGGCCGACGTCGCGCTCTGCCGCTCGGCAAGGCGCTTTCCCGAGAGGGTGCTCACGACGACCGCAATGACCGCGCCGGCAGTTGCCGTGACGGCGAGGGGGACACTCACGACGAGCAGAATGAAGAAGGAGGCCACGCACACGAGGCAGTTGCCAATTGCCGGAATGACCCTCTCGAGGTACGTCGTCTTGATGGTGGTCACATCGTTCGTCAGGGCCGAGACGTAGCGGCTCTGGCCGCCACCATCAAACGAGCCGATGCCTTGAACAGGAGGTGCGAGAACGCGACCCTACGATAGCCCGCCACTGCGCGCTTGAGGAAGAGGGGCATGAAGTGACGGTAGACGAGCTTGGTGAGGTTCGCTCCCGCAATGAGGAACACGAGGAAGAGGGCAGACGCCGCGATGTCATCCAGCGACGCCGCCGCAGCCGCGTCTATTGTCGTCGACAGGGCGACAGGGAAGAACGTCCCAAAGAGAGACTCAATCAGGCACAGAAGCAGCGAGACCACGAACAGACCTCGATTGGCCCCGAAGAGGCTGCCGAGGAGTTCACCCTTGATTGCCTTGGCGTGAGCATCGGCCTCTCCCACGTCACCGACCTCTTGACCCATGCAGGCTCACTTCCTCCCCTGATGGGTAATTTTTTGTATCCCAAGCCCATTGATCAATAATGCGGGATTCACCTCTTTGCATGTCATAGATTGCAAAGGTCGGATTGCCTAGCCCGAGATTACGTGCTTGTTCAGTGAGAATCGTGAACGTCCTGATGTCCGACAAAGAGGGTGAGCTTCCCACCGCATGATTGTGCACAACGCAGCATAACAACTTATGCTCGTAACAGTAGTTCATGGCAGCGATCGCCCACCTCAAGGAAAAGCGGACGGAATTATAGTCGGCGAAATAGATACTGGAATCATCTATTTTGAAGTGAGCTTCCACAGACAGAGTGCCGAGACCATCATTTTTGGCACCAAGGAAAATCACTGACTCCGCTTCGGCATTCTCGTATAGTGCACCAATTCTCCGCTCGTCTGCAGCGCTGAATCTGCTAGGCAGTCTTTGGCAGTCAATTCTCGTGGACATAATCAAGACACCTCCTGAGGACTAGGTCGTACTCACTCCTATTGGTTATGAACAAGTCGAGCATTCTATGTAGAAAATAGTCGATACCTTCCTTGTTCTGTCGACAAAGCTCTCTCCCTCGCGTCATCTCATACGTACACGCCAAACAGAAGGCGCGGTAGCAACAGTCCCTACACTCGGCGGATGATTTATCCAAAATTCCAGGATTCCTCCGCTCGTCGGACACACTCCCTACGTTTGATATGATGTAGCGTGTGTCACCAACAAACAGGTGGCATGGGTAGACATTACCGGTCATGTCAACAGTGAACCTATCGAAGCCCGCCCCACAAAAATGCAAGCTGTTGCCACCGACTATGAAGGTACGAATGAGGTTACAAATCTCATCTGAAAAGAGCATACATCCACCATCGAAGAAGTCCCTGACCCTAAGAAACAGCGGAAACTCCGATGGCTCGATTGACTTCTTGCCAAATTCATCGCCCTCAATGGACGCATCGGCGATGATAACGCGAGACACACCATAGCGACTCGAGAGGTACTGGTGCAGGTCAGACCGTGAGAGGCCTCCATCTACATGGGAAGACGTATAGGTTGCCTCCACGGAAAGGCGTAGCCTACTGCCATATTGCCTCAGATTCGCATCGACATCATTGAAGGTGCCAACCCCGCTTTTGTACACTCGGTGCAAATCATTTATCTGTCTCGGTCCGTCGACACTCGCCACCACCGAAATGCTGTTCTTCGCAAGAACATTTGTGATGTCATCATCCAGCAGGGAGGCATTCGTCACAATCGAGTAACTGGGGTGCTTGTCTGGATAGCTGCTCTTGATGTAATCACATACACATGCGATTACATTTGAGGCAATTAGTGGTTCTCCCCCAAAGAAACTGATTTGGAGAATGGAGTCATAGCTACTATAGAAGTAGTCAATGATATCTCTCGCCATCTGAGGAGACATGCTCGCACGAGCTAAGCCATAGCTCCCCGCATCTGCGAAGCAATAATCGCATTTGAAATTGCACTTATTTGTAATCAAAAGACGCAGGCTCTCCAAGGTGCCAATGTTTTTGCATTTAGCCTTGGAGTGAGAATCGGAAACGAGCGCGTTGACAGCAGACTCCTCGTCAACCGTTAAGCAACCCTGATAGGCTCGATCTGCCATTTCAAATGGGAGGGAAAATAACTTACAGGAGTAAGTATCGTAGAGTACTGCTTGATGTAAATCATTATCTTTATGGATAAATACGTTGCTCTTGAGCATTTAGGTCCCTTTGCAATAGAACTGAGATCTCGGTACGAACCAAAGGAGCGGCTCGTGCGGAGACCCCTGCACTATTTATCCCAAATGCTCAATCTAGTTTTTGGGATCCATACCCATGCAAGCAACACCGCACCATGCAAACTCAAGTTCTTCAAGCTCTTTCAAGAGTTTCTCATCCGCCATCATGAGCTCGACGGGCTCCCAACCCTCAGAGAGGGTCTCGCTTGTTTTCTCATTCATAAGAATACCCTTTCATCCAGAGGTGAATTGTCGGCTGCAGCACGTATGGATAGGGTGCCTAACATCGATTTTATTATTCCGTACATTAGAATAGATTAATAATACGATAACAAAAGAGGATTGAAGGATTAGAAGCACATCCAGACGCCGGTCGCGTTCGACTATCATCAGAACGTTGGTTGCGGATACGCGGTGATTGCACGGAGGACCACATGGCAGACACGCTGGAGACACCCACGTCCAGGCTCGAGCTGGTCATGGGAAAGGACGCCGTGAGAAGGCTTGCCAGCTCCTGCGTGGTGGTTCTCGGGCTTGGCGGCGTGGGATCCAACTGCGCCGAGGCGCTCGCGCGCGGCGGCGTACGGTCGCTCGTCCTCGTAGACCGCGACATGGTCGAGCCAAGCAACATCAACCGGCAGGCCGTGGCCTACACGAGCACCGTGGGCCAGCGCAAGACCGACGTGATGGCCCGCATCGTGGCGGACATTAACCCCACCGCCAACATCACGCCCATTCACGTGTTTCTCACGCGAGACAACATCGGGCAGATTCTGGGCGGCCTTGACCCCCGCCCGGACTTTGTGGTGGACGCAATCGACAACGTGACCGCCAAGCTCGTGGTGGCCTGCTGGTGCCAAGACGAGGGGATGCCCCTTGTCTCAAGCATGGGAGGCGCCAACAAGCTCCACCCTGAGCTCCTGCGCTTCGCCGACATCTCGCAGACGCATGGGTGCCCGCTCGCGCGCATCATCCGCAAGGAGTGCCGCAAGCGCGGCATCCGCAGCCTGAGGGTACTCTACTCACCCGAGGAGCCGGTGCGTCCCCAAGCGCCCAATGACGCCACCGGCAAAGCGGCGACGCTGGGCACCATGTCGTACTTCCCACCCATCATGGGCCAGATGATTGCCGGTGACGTGATCTTGTCGCTAACGGGGCTTGACGAGAGAGGCGCCGCAAGCGGGGGCGGCACGCGGTGAGGCTCTTCGACGCACACGTACACCTAGACTTCTACGCGGATGCGCCGCAGGTAGCGGCACAGGCGCAGGAGCTTGGGCTCTCGTTTCTCGCCTGCACCGTGACGCCCTCCGGATATCGTCGCGCGGCACAGGAACTGGAAGGCTCGTCGGGCGTCCACCTCGCCGCCGGCGCCCACCCCTGGTGGGTGGCAGACGGCCGCGTGGGCGAAAAGGACATCGGCGCACTGGTCTCCACGATGCCTGACCTGCGCTTCATTGGCGAGGTTGGCCTGGACTTCTCGCCAGCGCATGTGGGCGAGGGAGCGCAGCGCGTTCAGGTTGCGGCCCTCGAGCGCATCATGCGCGCCTGCGCCGAGACGAGCGATCCCAGGTGCCCCAAGGTCGCCTCCATTCACTCCGTGCGCTCGGCAGGCGTGGTGCTCGACGTGCTGGAGCGCACAGGCGCCGCCCGGTCATGCCGCTGCGTCTTCCATTGGTTCTCCGGAAGACCGGAGGAGCTGTGGCGCGCCGCGCGCATGGGCTGTTACTTCTCGTTTGGCGAGCACTCCCTTGCCACCAGACGCGGGCGCGAGTACGTTCGCGAGGTACCCGCAGAACTCTTGCTCACCGAGACCGACCTCCCCGCAGGCGAGAACGTCGTTGGCAGCGCGGAGGAGATTGCCTCCTCGCTCGAACGCGCGATCGCAATGGCGTCCAAGGTGCGCGACGAGGACGTAGGTGCTCTGGCGCTCGCTAACGCCACCGTCCTTCTCGCATGAGACAAAGGGACTGTCCCTTTGTCTCATTTGTCTCACAGATGGGCCTTTGGCGGGGACGGACGGGCGAACGGAGCGCCGCACACGCATCATGGTAGAGTCATACGGTGCTGTTTGCACACCGAGAAGGGCATCCTACAGGGAGCAGCCAGGCAATGAACTCACAGAGCAGAACCCCTGCCACACAGCAGACACAGACGGGCACCTTGCTGGCCACCTCATCTCGCGAGTTGCCGCTCAGCCTCGATGACGTTGTTCTCGTCTTCGCCTGCAACGACCTCTTTGTCCCCTACCTTTCCGTAGCGCTCCAGTCCATCCTGGTGAACTCCTCCCCCGAGCGCCACTACGACATTGTTGTGCTTACACGCGACATCACGCCAAAGAGCATGATTACGCTCACGCAGCAGGCTTCCAAGTATCACGTTGGCCTGGGTTTTCTGGACGTGGACGCCGCTCTGGGCGACATCAGGCTGCCGCACCACGGACACTTTAGGCCCGAGACCTACTTCCGTCTCCTTGCCCCAACGCTTCTCGACAACGTGGGCAAGGCAATCTATCTGGACTCTGACATCGTGGTGTGCGGTGACGTGGCCGAGTTCTTCGACACCGACGTCACCGGCTACCTGCTGGCAGCCACACGCGACGCTGACACCATCGGGCAGATTGACGGCTACGACCCCACGGTCTACTCGTACCTTAAAGACCAGATCGGCATGGCAGAGCCACACGACTATTTCCAGGCCGGCGTGCTTCTCATGAACCTGGAGCAGTTCCGTCAGACCATCACGGCGGAAGAACTGCTCGACATTGCCACGGAGCGCACGTGGCGCTGGCTTGACCAGGATGTTCTCAACAAGGTGGTCAACGGACATTACCGCCGTGTGCACATGAAGTGGAACTACCTTGTGGACTGGCAGTACATGCGCCGCACGCACATCGTGGCGCAGGCGCCCTCCGACATCCAGGAGGAGTACGACGAGGCCAGGCGCGATTATCGCATTGTGCACTATGCAGGCCCTGACAACAGGCCGTGGCTCTACCCTGACTCTGACCTGGCTGGTCTTTTCTGGCAGTATGCAGCAGGCTCGCCCTATCTTGAGTACCTGCGCGACCAGCTCGAGATGTCCCGCAAGACCGTCGACGGTTTGGCTCGCCGCGCCAAGGCCGTGGCCATCTACCGCGGCATCATGCGCGTGTTTGACTACACCTGCCCCGCAGGGACCGTCCGTCGTCGCAAGTTCATCGAGTGCTACGAGAAGCTCGGCGGCTCGGTGGGCTAGAGCGCAAGTCACCATTCCTGATTGCCCTAGGCGGATTGCCCCTAGTGGCACCTTCGCGCTGCTGAAAAGTGAACACGATTTCAATCTGCTAGCCCTTCTCTCCGCGTTTTACCAGGAAGCTGGTACGTACCAGTTGAATTCGTGTTCACTTTTGGCTGCGCGAGAGCCTGCTGGGACGAGAAGTAGCTGTTGTGCGTACGCAGAAGAGAAAATTTATGCCAGCAAGCGCCTGCAAAAAGCCCAGCCGGGCAAATTGCCACTATTGTGCGTACGCAGAAGGGGAAGGTTCTGCCAAGGCCTCGACGTTTTCCCAGATGGGAGAGAAGCTCGTGTCAACAGGCGGGCCTCGTGCGTACGCAGAACACATGTTTTCTGCCAGCTAGAGCCCGCAGGGAGGCCATTCGGGCAGACGGTCCCCCTTGTGCGTACGCACAAGCCACAAGATACGCCAGGCGGGGCCGGCACTGCGTCCGACCCCGCCCGCAAAGCACCCTAGCGTGCGAGAAGCTCGCGAGGCACCGTCCTAGCTCGCACGATGCTTGGACAGAAGCGTCTCCTGACGCACAACCTCGGGCTTCTCCGCGCCACCAACGCACTCCTTGGTCACGATGACCTTGGTGATGTCGAGGTCGCTCGGCAGGTCGAACATCGTGGACTGCAGCGTCGACTCGCAGATGGCGCGCAGGCCACGGGCGCCGGTGCCGCGGGCGATTGCCTGGCAGGCAATCTCATTGAGGGCCTCAGGGGTGAACTCGAGGTCGACGCCCTCGATTTCGAAGAGGCGTTTATACTGCTTGACCAGCGCGTTCTTTGGCCTGGTGAGAATGTCCACCAGGTCTGCCTCCTTGAGCTCCCTCGTGGAGGTAATTACCGGGATGCGGCCAATGAACTCGGGAATCATGCCAAACTTGTGCAGGTCCTGGGGCATGACCTGCTCCATAAGCTCGTCCTCGTCCTGGTCGACCTTCTTGCCAAGCTCGGCGTTGAAGCCAACGCCCTTCTTGCCAATGCGGTCGGCAACGATCTTGTCGAGACCCACGAAGGCACCACCACAGATGAAGAGGATGTTCGTTGTATCGATGTGGATGAGCTCCTGCTGGGGGTGCTTGCGGCCTCCCTGGGGTGGGACGCTCGCCTCGGTGCCCTCGAGAATCTTGAGGAGGGCCTGCTGCACGCCCTCGCCGGATACGTCGCGCGTGATGGAGAGGTTCTCCGCCTTGCGGGCGATCTTGTCGATCTCGTCGATGTAGACGATGCCAAGCTCGGCGCGGGAGACGTCACCGTCGGCCGCCGTGATGAGCTTGAGCAGGATGTTCTCGACGTCCTCGCCCACGTAGCCAGCCTCGGTGAGAGCGGTGGCGTCCGCGATGGCGAAGGGCACCTCGAGGAAGCGGGCGAGGGTCTGCGCAAGCAGCGTCTTGCCCGTGCCGGTGGGGCCAAGGAGCAGGATGTTGCTCTTGGCGATCTCGACTTCCTCCTCGCCCTCGGGGACCTCGTCATTGCCCGAAAGGATGCGGCGATAGTGGTTGTAGACGGCAACGCTCATCGCACGCTTGGCCGCCTCCTGGCCAATCACGTACTGAGAGAGCTCGTCGTAGATTTGATGCGGGGTGGGAAGCTCCTTGAGCGGTAGGGGCGACTCCTCGTCGATCTCGTCTTCCTGCACTGCGGTGCCATCCGCCTCGTCAATCATCTGCGAGCACGCGCGCACGCACTCGTCGCAGATGTAGACCCCACCCGGCCCCTGGATGAGCTTGCTCACTTGGCTACGGCTCTTGCCGCAGAACGAGCAGTGCATCTCGTTGTCGCCGTACGGGCGTCCGTTTCCGTTGTCACGGTCCTGAGCCATGCGCTACTCCTGCTTACCCTGGTCGTTGCGGTTGGTGATGACCTTGTCAACAAGGCCGTAGGCCTGTGCCTCGCTCGCACGCATGTAGTTGTCGCGCTCGGTGTCGGCATTGATCCTCTCGATGGGCTGACCGGTGGCGTCGGCAAGCATCTGGTTGAGGTGCTGGCGAAGCCACTTGGTCTCGTCGGCAACGATCTGGATGTCGGACTGCTGGCCCTGGACGCCGGAGCTGGGCTGGTGGATGAGGATCATCGAGTTGGGAAGCGCCAGACGCTTGCCCTTGGTGCCGCTGGCGAGAATGGCCGCACCCATCGAGGCTGCCATGCCAACGCAGATGGTGGAGACGTCGGGCTTGATGAAGTTCATCGTGTCGATAATGCCCATGCCGGCATAGACGTCGCCGCCAGGAGAGTCGATATAGAGCGAGATGTCCTTGTCGGGATCTTGGCTCTCGAGATGGAGGAGCTGGGCGATGACGAGGTTGGCCGAGTCGCGCGTGACCTCCTCGCCCAGGAAGACGATGCGGTCGTTGAGCAGGCGAGAATAGATGTCGTAGCTGCGCTCGCCGCGCGGGGTCTGCTCCACGACGTACGGGATCAGCGGGATGTTCGTTGGGTTGTGCATGACACTCCTTTCAAGATTCATATGTGTTCCGTTCCAATGTGCCCCGAATGGCTTGCGCCATCCGGGGCACGGCGTCAGTTCACAGGGTTTGCACCATTAGTTCGAGAAGAGAGGGCTACTCGGCGTCCTCGGTCTTCTCGCACTCGGCCTCCTTGGCGGCCTCGGCAGCCTCGTCCACAATGGTCACCTGGGCGTTCTCGACCAGCCAGTCGAGAGCCTTAGTGCGCCTGATGGAGTCGCGGATGGCAGGGAGACGACCCTCGGAGCGCCACTGCTCGATGGCCTTGTCCACATCGCCGACGTTGGCCTTCTCGAACTCGTTGCGCACGTCCTCCTCGGTGGCCTCAAGGCCAAGCTTGCGGGCAACGGCGTCGAGCGCCAGGGACTGGCGAGCGCGCTCCTCGGCCTGGGCGTGGAGGTCGGCGATGAAGGCGTCGGGAGAGATGCCGCGGGCGTTGAGGTACATGTCAAGGGAGATGCCGGAGCGCTGCATCTGGCCGAGAACCTCCTGGCCAAGCTCGTTGAAGACCTCCTCCTGGTAGTCAGAGGGAATCTCGTCGAGCTGCAGGTGCTCGCCCACGGCCTCGACGACACGGTCCTCCTTGAGGTTGGGGAGGTTGGCCTTCTTGTCCTCGGCGATCTCGTCGCGGACGGCCTTCTTGAACTCGTCGACAGTGTCGTAGCCAAAGCCCTTCTTGGCGAACTCGTCGTCAAGCTCGGGCGTGGTGGGGCGCTGGATGCCCTTGACCGTAGCCTTGGCCTTGTAGGAGTGCTCGTGGGTCTCGTCGCCCTCCTCGATGGTCCAGGCGAGGTCGACGACATCGCCAACCTTGGCGCCGGCGAGGGCCTGCTTGACCTCGTCAGGCACCTGGCCGTCGACCAGCGCGAGGGTCTGGCCCTCGCCGGCGAGCTTCTCGGCACCCTCGACGTTCTCGATGTCGGCCTTAACGACGTCGCCCTCCTGGGCGCCCTCGCCCTCGGGAACGTCCTCATAGGAGGTGTGGTAGGTCATGTAGCGCTTGACCTGGGCCTCGACCTCGGCGTCGGTGACCTCATCGGGAGGCATGTTGATCTGGGGGGCGTCGTAGGAGTCAAGCCCGGCCTCGGGACGCACGCCGATGGTGACGTCGATGGAGTAGTCCTCGCCCTCCTTGGCGAGGTCCGCGTCCTGGGCGAAGTCCGGACGGCCAACGGGGACGATGTTGAGCTCCTCGAGCATGAGGGGCTCGGCAGCGTTGAGAAGGTCGTTGGTGGCCTGGGCGAGCACCGACTCCTTGCCCAGGATGCCATCGATCACGGGACGGGGAGCGTGGCCACGACGGAAGCCCTGGAAGTTGTACTTGTGCGCGAAGTCCTTGTAGGTCTTCTTGACAGCCGCGTTGACGTCGGCGGCGGGAATGGTGAGCTTTGCGGCAACCTTGTTGTCCTTGGGCTCCTCAGCGGTGACGGTGATCTTCAACGTTCCTCCAGTGTCTCGTTCTCGACAGGCGG
>ERZ773013.489-NODE-489-length-25041-cov-7.209677_pt1 | contig 25041 bp, 24 predicted proteins | sample MGYA00511670_ERZ773013 | MGnify/ENA primary metagenome ERZ773013 (study PRJEB29015, sample SAMEA2738120) | human oral metagenome | biome: human oral; feature: human-associated habitat; material: saliva | place: China | collected 2257 ... | reverse complement strand
CTCACTGCAGACACGATGATGGAAAACACCCACCTGCCTTCAGGACGTGGTTTGTGGCCTTCTGGATGGCATACCAAAAAAGGTTGAACACGAGCGCATGTGCGCTTAAGCGCCAGATAGGCCACAGCTACAGGACAGCGTCCTTGCTGCTGTGCCATAGCGAGATCGAAGTGTACTCGATGTCCTCTCAGCTGACACACTCGAGGTGGACGTCTCCTATATAGAAGCCAGGGCAAAAGGCACAAGGGGATACGGCACAAAGCAGCAGCCCATGCTCGCTGCGATGGACAGGTGGACGCTAGTAACTGGCAGCAAGTATTCTTTGCCCAGACGCCCATCCAACACTACCAGCGGATTTAAGCTATGAGATGTCAGTGGGTGCAAGCGGGATAGAAAAGGCAAAGTCCAGGTCGAAGTCGAAGCGCGCCCTATCCATTATATTGGCAGGGCTCACCTTGGGCTAGCTGTCTAACATGTACGGAAAAATGTCAGTAGACCCAGGCTACCGCAAACACCGCGTTAATTCTGGGCGTCGTAGAATTTGTTGTTCGTGCTTTCTCTGTCAAACCTGCGATAGGACTACATTGAACGTAATAGAACTGTATAGTCACCTATGGTTAACATTTAGACAGGACGCCTATCGGATTTTACCTATGGACTGTACCTATGAAAGAGCGTGGTTCAGCCTGACTGCCTAAAACTTCGATAGAGCGCACCGCTGCACCAAGAACGATTGGTGTAGCGGTTGGATGAAAGGAAAATGCCAGTGAATCAAGTTATACAGGGCATTGCGATACCATTTGCAGGCACTACGCTGGGCGCCTGCTTGGTCTTCTTTATGAAAAACGAGCTCAACCGTATGGTCCAACGTTGCCTAACCGGGTTTGCCGCGGGGGTAATGGTCGCAGCCTCTATCTGGAGCCTGATTATTCCCTCGATTGACCAGTCTTCCTCCTTGGGGCAGTTTGCGTTTGTGCCGGCGTTCATTGGTTTTTTGGATCGGCATTGCTTTTCTGCTCATTCTGGACCACGCGGTGCCGCACCTCCATTTGGGAGAGGAGGACACCAAACCGGAAGGCCCACACTCCAATCTGGACCGTACGACGCTCATGGTTCTTGCTGTGACCATTCACAACATTCCTGAGGGGATGGCGGTCGGTGTGGTATGGGCCGGTTGGCTGGCCGGTAATGTCGGTATCTCTGCCGCAGGTGCACTCGCTCTCTCCCTCGGTATCGCGATTCAGAATTTTCCTGAGGGTGCTATTGTCTCCATGCCGCTCCATGCTCAGGGGGTAAGCCGTGGGAAATCATTCCTGGGAGGGTTTCTCTCCGGTGCTGTGGAGCCGGTCGGCGCGATCATCACGCTGATAGCGGCATCACAGGTCACGACGATCTTGCCCTACCTCTTGAGCTTTGCGGCAGGAGCAATGATGTACGTGGTGGTGGAGGAGTTGATTCCGGAGATGAGCGAGGGAAAGCACTCTGATGAGGGAGTGCTGATGTTTGCCCTCGGTTTCACTATCATGATGGCACTTGACGTCGCGTTGGGATAAGCGCTTTTATACGAGGGTCTACGAGTTGGGTGATGAATTTTCACCAGCGCCGCAGGTAGGTTCTGCTTGAGAGGGCGAGATGGCGTACGACCCTTTCTTCGACAGGCCAGCGCTCCTTATCCTTGTGCAGCCGGTGGAGATAGATGAACCACTCGAGATAGTAGGCCTGGAGGTTCTCCGACTTCATGCAGACGAAGCGCTCGGCATATCTTTGGACCCAGGAGCCCGGGTTGACCTTGTAACGCTCATCTGCGAGCTTCAGATCCCTCACGAGGGCATTGTGCGCCTTCCTACAGTCGTGGACTAGCGCCGAGCCCTCCTCGATATGGGCGAGCCTTGCTGATGCGCTTGGCCGGTGGCTTGCCGTTCTACGGCCCCATGAATCGATGGCCACCACTGCGCAGACATTGTCCTTGGGACAGACCCCTGCCTTCCGCGTGCTCGACCCTGGTGTCGAAGAACTACATCTCGTCTATCCATACGCGTCCCGAAAGGACCACCCGGTTCTTCCAGCCGCTGACAGCGCAAAAGATCTTGTGGCGCCAGAAGGAAGGTTGTCGAATGGCTGACCTTACAGGTTAGCTCGATGAGCCTGGGTGATGCGCTGTGTCACATCACCTCGACGATCTTCATGATCTTGTAGAGCGTCAGCTTCACATTCGTAAAGATCACCGAGGTTTGTGCACCATACCTCAGATGGCATTTTGGGCATCTGTGTGTACTCGGTGCTGGAAGTTCCGTTCAGCCAGGTATTCTGCATTCCGGACACGAAGGCTTCCGCCCCCATTTGGCAAGCAGGCCCTCCAGCGTGTCTGCATCGTAGTTCTTACGGCATAGCTGCACGGTGAGTGCGCCCCTGAGCTCGGCAAGCTCCTCTTCCGGGAGGCTGTCGACAAAGGAGCACAAAGTCGTTGGCTGCGCACTCCATGCGCCTTCCGACATCTTGGTTTTACCTGATCGGCTATCTTCCTAAGATGTCGCCAAACAAAGTAGAAGATAGCCTTTCAGGCGGCTTTGTTTGGCAGGGGCAATCATATCATGGATACATCTACGGATGGCCTTCGACCATCACTCAACTCGTAGACCCTCGTATCGCGGGTATTTTGATGATTATCTAGTGCGAAACCGGCTTTGTCGGCTACACGATGGGCTCCACTATCCCCGATACGGAGGACGACGCCTTCGTTATCTCTGCCGCCGCCTACTACGACATCGCAGGCACGGTGCTTGTCGCAGCGATCTTTCTGTTGGCCTGCTCCAACGTTTGCGCCGGCCTGATCTTTTCGATCGACTCCTACTTAGAGCGCAGCTGGCCGAAGATCCCCTACGATGTGTGGGCAATTCTGATCACAATCGTCTCCTGCATCATCGCCAACGTTGGCCTCACCGCAATCCTTACCTACTCGATCCCGATCCTGATGGCGCTCTGTCCGCTCGGGATTCGCGGCATGGTAATGGGCCTTGTCCCTAGCGACGACACACACCACCGTGTGGAGAATAATCTTCGTCTCCGTAGGCATCGTCTCAGTCACGGTCGCACTGCGCGACGGCTTTTCCCCGATGTGTTCCTACCCTTTGATCTGCTTCCACTCGCACCTCGAGGCATGGGCTGGGTGGTACCTGCACTCGTCGCGATACCGATCGGCTTCATTATCGAGCACACACAGGACCGCTCAAGCACACTAAGCGCTTCTTCACTGGCCCACAGGGCAACATAGCGCCTTTAGGAGCTGTACCTGCTGACCGTTCTCCCACGATAGCGCCTGCATGATTCAGCCAAAGGGCTATCAAAAATTTGTATCGTTCAATAGAGCAGTAGGGGCCATATCCTCGTGATACGGCCCCTACATTTATGTCTCTCGTATGTCCTGAAATGCTACTGCTTCTTTAAGCAAAGCTGCGGCCCGTCGGCGTAGTCCACAGGGTGAGATCGCTTGCAGGGTTCGGAGCAGTCGTCACCGTATAGGTGAACGTTGTAGTGTTGGAGGGTAAGGTATTGACGTAGCCAGCGTACACATCGTGATCGTAGAGCGTCGCCTCTCCCTGGTTCATGACCTCGTCCGCATCGATCTGGAAATTGCTGATCGAACCGCCGGCGGGAGCCATTGCAAGGAAGGAGGTGATCATTCCATAGCCGTGTGACTCCGGAACAATACCCGTGATGTACTCAGTCAGCTCATGCTGCATCTGATCGAGCGTCGTCGTATTGTGCAGGGTCACGGTCACCGGATAGGATACGCTGCCGTCGTCGTTGGTCGTGGGCTCACCCACGCTGCTGCGCATATCGAGGTACCAATCGAGCTTGGAGCCGGTTTTATCGTAGATGTAGAACCCAGCCTTCGGGTTTGCCGCGTCCTGGTTGATCTCCCCGTCGGCACCGAGGGCAGTGACCGCCTGCTCTTCGTCTGCGTTATTCATGTAGGCCAACAGACGTCCCTGTGTGATGCCGTCCCGGATAGTGGTAAACGCATCGACTAGATTGATAGAGCCCATTGAGCTTTTGAGTTTCTCCATCGTCCCGCTCGCGACCTCAGAGAAGAAGGGGTCCTGTTTCACAGGGTCGAGGAAATACACCTGGTTCAGCAGGACCTGAGCAGCATTGTCCCCGTCGACAACCGTACCGTCCGAAGTCGTGATCCCACCGGTCAGCTTGAGCATGCTCTGCAAGAAGACCGGGTCAAGGGCGATCACGCCGTCGACGTCCCCATGATCCTCTGCGTTCCAGCACCACTCCATCAGCTGAGCCGCACGCGGGAAGCTCGGGACGACATTTACGTCAGCTGGGGCAAACGAGGCACCGGACTGCATGAGCGTACCGACGACGGAGAACTCCTCATCAGTCAGGGGGATCGTGCCCTGCGGGAAATGACCGCTGGCAGGCTCATAGTCCCCCAGAGTGATCGTTCCGTTATCGACGATCATCGGGATCCTAGATCCGGGGAAGCCGCCGGTGGAGCGGATCTCAGAGTTATTCTGCGCGACGATCAGATAGGTGCGCGGCCCATTGGCACCGAGCAGTGACGACAGATAGGGCTGAACTTTCGCAAGCTCTGTCGTGACGGCATCCAGACCATCCAGCGTTGTTTTGACCTTCTGCAACGGAGTGTTGATCTGATCCATCGAAGTAGGACCGATCGCATCGATCTGCTGCGAGGCATTCTCAATCGCCGGCTGTACCTGGATCAACTCGGCGGTGAGCGCCGTAAAAGCCGGGACATTGATAGCACCGTCTGAGAAGATTGCGCCGGAGGCATCCTGGCTCATGCGCTCGGCAATCGGGGTTACTACCTGGGTGGACAGATCATTGGCTACGCCCGTCAACGCACGTACCTTCGGGATATCCGCCCCGGGGCCGGGGAAGACGCTCGCGATGTTCCACCAAGGGCTAGAGACTTCGTTGTTCATCTCAGAGGTAAGGTCTGTGATCCTCGTGGCACTCGTATTCATCGCCGACGTATCGCCTGAAGCGAGGTTCTTTGAGAAGCTGTTCGCTTCCTGCGTCAATTCGCTTGCATCGTCAGCCACCGTCTGCGCACTGTGGTAGACGCCGAAGGCCGCGATGCCGAGCACGACGACGATTGCGACGATCACACGCACGATAATCGTGGTGCGGTGTTCCTTAGCGTGATGATAGCGATGCTTGCTGTTCTGCTCCGACTCCTGCACGAATGAGGGGTCAGTAAAGGGATCCCAGTTACCTGAGGCGTCAGGGGTGGCATGGCGTACGGGTTGTACGTTCTCTTCTGGTTCCTGCTCTGAATCCGACGGTTCATCCAACGAGGCGGATTTGGTATAGATCGGTGAGACCGAACGGACAGCTTTTGCGTGTACGTGGTGGCTTGCTTTGCCGTTTCTCTCCACGTTCTGACCAACGTCTTTATTGTCCGTGCTGTCAGACGAGTTCTTCTCCGCCATGAAAGCAATCCCTTCTCAGTGAAAACAAACAACGGCTATGTTACAGGATAGCGTTCCCCCGCCTCGGATTGGCCAATTTATCCCCGTAGCGGTCAACCGCGCGTTCAAACAGCGCGTAGTGTTTCACCCGATGTGCGTCACTTGCAATATAGGTGTAAAGCCCCCGCTCAAACAATTTCTTTGCGATCCGTTTTGCGTGGCCCAAACGTCCCCCGTGAATAAAGTCACCGGAAGCCTGCAGCTCACAGCCCAGATCCACCAGACGTTGGGCGAGCTCAATGTTTTTGCGGATCGCGGCATAGCGCTCAGGGTGGGCGATCACCACACGGTAGCCCAATCCCTGCACGATATAGATCGTGCGTTCATAGGCCGCAAAGGAATCCTCAGTGCAGTTGGTATCAAGCTCAAGCAAAAACTGCCCAGTCTCGGGGGTCAGCAGATAGGGCGCCCACTTCCTCACGCCTAGCTGCATCAGCTTGGTGTGGTTCACCTCAAAGCCCATGTATATCGGGAATCCTGAGGCTGCAGCTTTGAATTGCTGAAAAGCGTGCTGCATCCGCTCATAGTCAAAATAGGGGTCCCTGCAGTGGGGCGTACAGATAATGCTGGTGATGCCAGAGTGCTGTGCGGCCTCAAGCATCTTAAGGCTGTAGTCAAGGTTTGGGGATCCGTCATCGACGCCCGGCAGTATGTGGCAATGTATATCCTGCATGATACCTTAGTGGTTGACAGTTGAGGCATCGTCCGTGTAGTAACCGGCGTTCTTCAGAAGCTCAGTAGTCTCATCGAGCGCAACCTTCACGGGCTTCTCAGAAGCTAAATGCGTTGCCGGACGACGATATGCCACAGCGGTTACATCCTGTGAGTTGTCGCTGTCATCAGGCGTCGCCTGCACGTTATCAGGGGTGACCACTGGAGCCTTCGAGGTATGCGGCGTATCCTCCTTCAGTATCTCGTAGGACTTGTTGTTGCCCTTGTTGGAAGATCCTTCCTCGTAGTAGTCATAGTACTTGTTCGAGGTATCCGCATCGGTGAAGTTGAGTATTGTGCCAATCACATGGGCACCTGCCTGCTTGAGCTGGGTGTAGGAGGCACGCACGTCCTCACGGCGCGTGAAGTTCTGGCGTACGACGAGCACGGTCGCATCGGTAAGCGAAGCCACAACGGCCGCGTCAACGAAGGTATTGACCGGCGGGGTATCGACGATCACATAGTCATACATCTTGGTGAGCGTACCCATCAGATTGTGGAAGCGCCGCGACTGCAAGAGGTCTGCCGGATTGGGGATACTCGGCTCCGCATCCAGAAAGTAGAGGTTGGGCATACCAGCATTGATAGCAGCTTCCTCAACCGTGTGGCGTCCGGAGACAACCGAATAGAGGCCGTGTCTGCCGTGTGCGCCAAGGGCACTTGCCAAAGAGCGGCGGCGCAGGTCGCATTCGACCATAATGACTGTGGAGCCACCGGCGGCAAAGGCCTTGCCTAAGCCCACGGCAATCGTTGTCTTGCCCTCTGAAGGGATAGAGGACACCACCGCGATACTGTGCGCCAGATGATCAACGGAAGAGAATCTGATGTTTGCGGCCAAGGTCTTGAGGGAGTTCTGCAGAATAACCTTGTCTGCTTTGTCATTTTTTCTCGGCATAGTTACTTCCCCCGATCGATTTCAGGAATGCGGCCGATGATCGGTGTATCGATCAGCTCTTTAAGGTCCTCAGAGCCACGTACACGGGTGTTGAGCATATCGGAGATAACGACGATTACGATTGCGACAAAAAGACCTGCGATAAAGGCTATTGCCACATAGAGAACACGGTTGGGGCCAGAGGGTGACTGCGGCACCTCCACCTCGCTGATCGGGTTGATGGACTCGACGTTCATCACATTGTGTGCGACGTTAGAGACATCCTTAATCATCGTGTTCACAATGTCTGCGGCTTTCTGCGGGTCGGGGCCCGTAACGGAAAGCGTGATGACACGGGAAGTCGTCTCATTGGTAACGTCGACATTGTAGCCTTTAAGCTCTGCAACTCCGACCTCTGAGGCCACCTCATTGGTGATACGGTCGCTCTTCAGGAGTTTCGCTACATCGTTCGTCAGCATCTGCGAAGCATTCAGATCTGAGTAAAGGTTGTTGCTGTTTGAGCTACTAGCTTCATTCTGTGCAAGGACATACATGCTTGTCGTTGCTGCATAACTGTTCCGGACAAAGGCAAACGAATAGACCCCAACGACAAGCGCACAGATGATCGGTACCAGTATCACGAACCGAGCATGCTTCTTCAGAAGTCTGAAAAGTTCAATTAGCGTCATACGGTTGGCTCTCTCACCATGTTTTTGCGATATAGACTGCATTTATTCTGACAAATTCTCATTACTAGTGCAATAACGAGGATAAAAAAGAACAGCGACCCGGGGTCTCTCGCAATGCGATGGTATCCGCGAAAAACAATCAAAGGCGATCACCCTGGGCTGCTACTATCATCTTAGCTTAGAAGAGCGAGAAGATGCCCTGCTTTCCCACACTGAGGGCAAAAACATATCCAAGATTGTCAGAAAGCTACATTGCGACAAGTCGACCATAGCTTGTGAGCTTGCAGCGAACTCATGCAACCAGGAAGTATCCGATATGTGATACAGAGGCATCTGTTGCACAGAGGCACTGCAACAGACGCAGGCAGTAGAGTCTCAAAGAGTTTTTGTGCCTGTGTGCAGGGCAAGACTATCAACTACCAGTGCTCACCGCAACAGATCACAGGAAGACTCACACTAGGGAAATGATGATTAATGCCTATGCCAGCCGCGAAAGGCCACGTGGCTAGTCCTTTCTGGCACATCATTGGGAATTAATCATCGTTTCCTTAGAGCGGTCCACACAGGTTGTTAACAAGCAGACGCAGCAACATGAGAAGAAACCCCATACTGCTGCATTACATTTGTTCTATGGCCTTCTATCTTACTTAGCACAACACTTGTTGAAAGCTTCGATCACCTTATCGCCCATCTCACGGGTTCCCAGTACCTTTGAGACAGGAGTCGCAGAATCAGCCAGATCAGCGGTTCTCCATCCCGCGTCGAGGACATCTTCCACTGCCGCATCAAGCGTAGCTGCCGCCTCATCCATCTTGAAGCTGTAGCGCAGCATCAGCGACACAGACAGAATCTGTGCCAGGGGGTTTGCAATACCCTTCCCGGCGATATCAGGCGCCGAACCGTGGCTCGGCTCATAGAGAGCGGTGCCATCTCCTAAAGAAGCGGAGGCGAGCATACCGAGGGAACCGGTGAGCATCGAGGCCTCATCCGACAGAATGTCACCGAAGGTATTCTCCGTCACCAATACGTCAAACTGGGCGGGGTTTGCGACCAACTGCATCGCGGAGTTGTCGACCAGCATATCGGAGGATTCGACATCCAGATAGTCCTTAGCGATGCGGTGGTTGACTTCGCGCCATAAGCGCGAGGTGGCGAGTACGTTGGCCTTATCGACGGAAGTTACCTTGCCACGTCTGCCCTGTGCCGCCTCATAGGCCCAGCGTACGACACGTTCGATCTCATACTCCGAGTACTGCATCACGTCACTGGCGAAGGAACCGGCACGGCCATTCACACCCGCACCCTCAACATGATCCTCACGCTTGTGCTCACCGAAATAGAGGCCGCCGGTAAGCTCACGCACGATCAGCAGATCGACGCCCTTGAGCCGCTCAGGACGTAAGGGAGAGGCATCCCGCAGCGCACGATAGATGTGGACCGGGCGCAGGTTGAGGAAGAGGTGCAGATTCTTGCGAATCGCCAGCAGTCCCTGCTCCGGGCGTACCGAAGCGCTCGGATCATCCCACTTCGGTCCTCCGACCGCCGCTAGGAGGACCGCATCTGCGGCCTGGGCAGCCTGCAGAGTTTCAGCGGGCAGGGCTGTGACATTTTCCCCGTTGTCACGCGTCGTGTCGATAGCGCTGCCGCCGATCAGGTGGTCCTCACAGACAAAGTCGACGTCGTAGGCAGCCCCCACTGCAGACAGGACGCGTTTGCCCTCTGCCATGATCTCAGGGCCGATACCATCCCCGGGAAGCGTACAAATGTTGTAGGTCGTTGATACCATGGCTTCTTAAGCCTCCTTCGCCTGGGTAGCGTTACCTTCTTTCGCTATCCTTTTCTTCGCGTAGTTCACAAGCCCGCCGTCGTTGATGATCTCCTGGATGAAAGGTGGGAAGGGCTGTGCGGAGAAGGTCTTGCCGGTCGTCTCATCCTCAATCGTGCCGGTATCAGCATCCACCCGGATCCGATCCCCCTCGTTGATGGCATCGACGGCCTCGGGGCACTCCAGGATCGGGAGGCCGATATTGATCGCATTGCGGTAGAAGATGCGGGCGAAGCTCTTTGCGATGACGCAGCTCACACCTGCAGCTTTGATGGCCACCGGAGCATGTTCACGGGAGGAGCCACAGCCGAAGTTCTCTTGGGCTACGATCATATCACCGGGCTGAACTCGCTCCACAAAGGTCTTGTCCAGATCCTTGAGGCAGTGCTTGGCGAGCTCCTTCGGATCGCTTGTATTCAGATAGCGCGCAGGAATGATTACGTCGGTATCCACATCGCGCCCATAGCAAAAGGCATTTCCTTCAAATTTCATAGTGTATCCCCCTCCTTAATCCAGATCTGACGGCAGCGCGATGTGTCCTGCAACCGCAGAGGCTGCGGCTACCGCAGGAGAGGCCAGATAGACCTCGGAGGTGGGATCCCCCATGCGACCGACAAAGTTGCGGTTAGTGGAGCTCACACAGCGCTCCCCTGCCGCCAGGATGCCCATGTAGCCGCCGAGGCAGGGCCCACAGGTCGGGGTGGAGACCACGCAGTGGGCGTTGATAAAGATATCCATCAGGCCCTCATGTATGCACTCAAGCCACACCGCCTGGGTGGCGGGGATAATGATGCAGCGCACATTTGGTGAGACGGTGCGGCCCTTCAGAACCTTCGCGGCAGCCCGCATATCCTCGATACGCCCGTTTGTGCAGGAGCCGATCACCGCCTGATCGATCGTGATACCTCTGCTCTCAGAGACCGGATGGGTGTTGCTCGGCAGGTGCGGCCACGCCACCTGCGGCACGATATCCAATGCATCGAGGTGGATCACTTGCTTGTAGTGAGCATCCGGATCGGAGTGGTACTCGTGGGCGGGATGCTCTGCGCGTCCCTTGATGAACTCACGGCACTTGTCATCCACCTCGAAGAGGCCAGCTTTGCCGCCCGCTTCGATCGCCATGTTCGCCATCGTCAGTCGACCCTCAACCGAGAGGTTCCCAATCGTGGAGCCTGCGAACTCCATCGCGCAGTACAGGGCACCGTCGACGCCGATTTTGCCTATAATGTAGAGGATGATATCCTTAGCGGTAGCGCCCTCGGGCAGCTCACCCTCAACCTCAAAGCGGATCGTCTCCGGCACCTTGAACCAGGCCCGGCCAGTGGCCATGCCGACACCCGCATCGGTGGAGCCGACGCCGGTGGAGAAGGCACCGATGCCGCCGTAGGTACAGGTGTGGGAGTCAGCCCCGATCACGAGGTCACCCGGGACGACGATACCTTTCTCCGGGAGCAGCGCATGCTCGATGCCCATGCAGCCCTGCTCAAAGTAATGCGTAATGCCCATCTTATGGGCAAAATCGCGTGTGATCTTCGTCTGCTCTGCACTCTTGATATCTTTGTTCGGGGAATAATGGTCAGGAACCAAGAAAATCTTGTTCTTGTCCCATACGCCCGCCCCGATCTCACGCACGGTTTTGATCGCGATAGGGGCGGTGATATCGTTCGCGAGGACGCCGTCCACATCACACTGGATGAGCTGGCCAGGGGTCACCTCGTCCAAGCCGGCGTGTGCTGCCAATATCTTTTCCGCCATAGTCTGAGCTCGCGCCATGAGATCCTCCTCCTTCTGTCTATGTTGTCAGGTGCTTATATTCGTTCATACTCTCTTCGTATGTTTCACCGCCGTACTCTGCAGAGGCCAAGCCGCCCACAAGCTGCCGGGCCCCACGTGCGGAGCGTCCGCCCTTGCGCAGCGCAAAGCGCTCCGCGGCCTGGTCGAGTTCTTTTTGATCCATCCGGATGCCGGCGACTTTTGCCAGCTTGTGTACGATATCCAGATAGACTTCCTTGCTCGGTTTCGAGAACGTCAAGTGGATCCCGAAGCGGTCCGAGAGCGAGACGATCTCCTGCATCGTGTCGTTGAGGTGAACGTCATCCTCCTGCTCACGCTCTGAGAAGGTCTCCTTCACGAGGTGACGCCGATTGCTCGTAGCGTAGATCACCACATTGGAGGACTTGGCGGAGACCGAGCCTTCCAGGATCGCCTTCAGCGCCGCAAAGTTGTCGTCGTCACGGGCAAAGGAGAGGTCATCGATAAAGATAATGAAGCAGAGCGGATTCTTCGTCAGCTCGTCGAGCAGCGCCGGGATCATCGTGAGCTGCTCTTTGTGCACCTCAAGGATCCGAAGACCCTGATCCGCAAGTTCATTTGCAACTGCCTTGACCGTAGAGCTCTTGCCAGTGCCCGCATCGCCGGTCAGCAGGATGTTAGCTGCCGGTTTGCCGTGCAGCAGCGCCCGGGTGTTATCGAGGATGATCTTCTTTTCCCGGTCATAGTCCACAAGCTCATCCAGATTGATCGGATCGGGGTGGCGCACCGCCACAATGTGCCCCGAATCATCCATGCGGAACACGTGGTAACGCGCATACATCCCATAGCCGAACTGGTGGATATGGGAGAGCCGCTCCCGGTAGGTTGCGACGAGCTCGAGGTGCTGAGCGTCGAAGATTGCAAGCCCTGCACGGACTGGCTCAGAAAGCGTCGCAGTCAGGTCTTCAGGTGTGAGACAGGCAAGCTTCTCTAAGGTCTCAAGCTCTGAGACGGTCGCCTCACCCAAGAGCGCTGATACCTTCTCTTTGGCGCCGACACGCCTCAGAAAGACATTCTCGTCGTCGAGCACGACTTCTCGCACGTAGGGGGCAAGCCCGGAGAATCCCCGCGCGAACAGACCTGAGACAAACCGCGCGTAGGACTCCGCCAGGTCAAGCTGGGTGCCTTCCACACACTGAGAGGCAAAACCCAAGGCTGTAACCAGATCCGCAACCACCGGATTGTCAAGCAAGGAGCGGAAGACCACGAGGGTCTTCATGCGGATGTAGAGGTCTTCAAGTTCGCGTTGTTCCATAGAGGTTCACCTGACACTTACGCGTTGTCAGTGTCGTTCAAGATTGCGCCGCGGGCACCCGAGGAGACCAGTGCCGCATAGCGGGCCAGATAGCCGGAGAGCGGCTTTTTCTTCGGGACAAAGTTCTTCATGCGACACTCGTACTCTTCGTCGCTGATCTCAAGTGTGAGCGTGCAGTTCGGAATGTCGATCGAGATCAGGTCGCCTTCCTGGACGATACCGATCGGGCCTCCGGAGGCTGCCTCGGGGGACACATGGCCGACACAAGCGCCTCGGGTTGCGCCGGAAAAGCGCCCGTCGGTGATGAGGGCGACGCTGTCCCCTAAGCCCATGCCCATGATCGCAGAGGTGGGGTTCAGCATCTCGCGCATGCCCGGACCGCCCTTCGGGCCTTCGTAGCGGATAATGACAACGTCGCCCGGCTTGATCTTGCCGGCATTGATTACCGCCTGTGCATCCTCTTCGCTCTCAAACACGCGGGCAGGTCCCTCATGTTTGAGCATCTTCGGGCTCACGGCAGAGCGTTTGACGACGGAGCCGTCCGGGGCCAGATTGCCCTTGAGGACTGCGATGCCACCGGTCGGTGAGTAGGGGTTCTGTGCGGTGTGGATGACCTCAGGGTTGCGGTTCTGCGCCTCGTCGATCTCCTCCCCAATCGTCTTGCCCAAGACGGTCAGGCAGTCACGGTTGATCAGTCCTACCTTATCGAGCTCCTTCATCACAGCGCCCACGCCGCCAGCCTCATTCAGGTCCTCGACGTAGGTGGGGCCAGCCGGAGCCAGGTGACACAGGTTCGGAGTCCTCTCGCTCATCCCGTTGGCGGCTTCCAGGCTGATCTCGATGCCGCACTCATGCGCGATGGCCGGTAAGTGCAACATCGTGTTGGTGGAGCAGCCCAGAGCCATATCCACCGTTAAGGCATTGTGGAAGGCCTCACGGGTCATAATGTCACGGGCGGTAATGCCCCGCTCACACAGGTTCATGACCGCCATGCCCGCATGCTTGGCAAGCTGCAGACGCTTTGAGTAGACCGCGGGGATCGTGCCGTTGCCCGGAAGGCCCATACCGATGGCCTCAGTGAGGCAGTTCATGGAGTTAGCGGTATACATACCGGAGCAGGAGCCGCAAGTCGGGCAAGCGTCGCACTCAAACTCGTGGAGCTTCTCCGCATCGATCTTGCCCGCAGAATAGGCACCCATCGCCTCAAACATGGAGGAGAGGCTCGTCTTGTGGCCGTCGATGTGACCCGCGAGCATCGGGCCGCCGGAGACAAAGGTTGTGGGCAAGTTCAGCCGTGCTGCCGCCATGAGCAACCCCGGTACGTTCTTGTCGCAGTTCGGGATCATAACCAGCGCATCGAAGTCGTGCGCCTTGACCATACACTCGGTGGAGTCTGCGATCAGGTCGCGGGTGACAAGCGAGTACTTCATGCCTTCGTGGCCCATTGCGATACCATCACAGACCGCAATCGCGGGGAAGACGACCGGCATGCCACCCGCTTCGGCAACCCCGAGCTTGACGGCCTCAGTGATCTTGTCGATGTTCATGTGGCCCGGGACGATCTCATTGAATGAGCTGACGATACCGACGAGGGGCTTTTTGACTTCCTCTTCAGTCCAGCCCAGTGCGTTGAACAGTGAGCGGTGCGCCGCCGCTTCGGGACCTACCTTGATTTTGTCGCTTCTCATGGATCTTCCCTTTCTAATCAACGAGCTCAAAGCCTTCGGAGGCCAGCTTCTGTTTAATTGAGTCTATCTGTGCGCGGTCCTTGGTTTCCATACCGATCCGCAGCGTACAGCTCGAGATCGGTAAATCAGGATCGGAGAGATCGTAGTCAACGGACACCACGTTGGCCCCCATGGAGGCGATGATACCGCTCACCTCTTCGAGCTGGCCCGGCTTGTCCATCAGTTTGATGGACAAGGTCGTCTTGCGGCCGCTCATAGCGAGGCCACGGTTGATCACGCGGGAGAGAATGTTGACGTCGATGTTGCCGCCGCTGATCACGCAGACCACGCGCTTGCCCTGAAGCGGGAGCTTGTGGAACATGCAGGCCGCCACTGAGGCAGCACCGGCACCTTCTGAGACGAGCTTTTGCTTCTCCATCAGCGCCAGGATGGCCGCGGCGATCTCATCGTCTGAGACAGTGACCATATCGTCGACGTAGTTCTGGACCATCTTGAAGGTCTCCTTGCCCGGAACCTTGACTTGAATGCCATCGGCGAAGGTATTCGCGTCTCCAGAGGACTGCCACTCCCCCGCGTGGAAGGCATCGACCATCGCGCTCGCCCCTTGGGCTTGCACACCGTACACCTTGCACTTGGGATTCAGACTCTTGACCGCGCAGGCGACGCCGGCGATCAGACCACCGCCGCCGACCGGGACGGTCACCGCGTCGACACCCTCCAACTGATCCATGATCTCGAGACCGATCGTGCCCTGTCCGGCCATTACGTCCTCATCGTCGTAGGGGTGGATGAAGGTGGCGCCGGTCTCCTTCTGCAGCCTTACGGCTTCGTCGTGCGCGTCATCGTAGATGCCCGGAACTAATCGGACTTCCGCACCCAACCTGCGGGTGTTTTCAACCTTGACGATCGGGGCCCCATCCGGCATACAGACGATCGCGTGGGCGTGCAGTCTGCTCGCCGCCAAGGCTACGCCCTGGGCGTGGTTACCAGCGCTGCAGGCTATGACGCCCTTGGAGAGGGCCTCCTTGGGGAGCTGACTGATCTTGAAGTAGGCACCGCGAAGCTTAAAGGATCCGGTGAACTGGAGGTTTTCGGTCTTGAGGTAGAGCTCAGGCATATCAGACACAATGTTTGACGCCCGAATGAGGTCAGTTTTGCGCGCTATACCCTTCAGTACGTAGGCGGCCTGATAGATCCTGTCGAGCGTCAACATACGCCGTTCTCCTCATCCTTTTCTAGATTGCCAAGAAATTGGTGATGTGCTGTCCTGCCGGGACCATCGGGCGCACCATCTCATCCGGGGCGATGGCTGCATCGATCACGTAGCCATGACCGCAAGCCAATGCCTCTTTCAGCGTGTCCTCGAAGTCCTCCATCGAGCTCACGCGTTTACCAGCAAGCCCATAAGCGCGGGCCAGAGCGACCCACTCAGGCGGACGGTCAAGCGTTGTTTGGGAATAGCGCTTGTTGTAGATGAGCGTCTGCCACTGGTGCACCATGCCCAGCACGGAGTTGTCGTAGATGATCGTGATGATCGGCAGATGGTAGTGCTGGACCGTAGCGAGCTCAATGCAGTTCATGCGGAAGGAGCCGTCGCCCGTGACATGGATCACGCACTTATCCGGGTTACCCACTTGCGCGCCGATCGCGGCACCCAAGCCAAAGCCCATCGCGCCGAAACCACCGGAGGTCAGAAGCTGCCCCGGATAGTCATAGTGGAAGTGCTGGACCGCCCACATCTGGTGCTGTCCCACGTCGGTCGCGACGATCGTATCCTCAGGGCAGATCTTCGCGATTGCGGTGTCGATCTGCTTCGGGTTAAGGTGGTCTCCGTCCTCTTCGTACTTGGTTTCCGTCGGATAGGAGAAGACATGCTCTTTCCACTCGTCGTGGTGCAGCTGATGGAGCCGCCCGTTAAGCATTGAGAGGACCTGCTTTGCGTCGCCTAAGACCGCATAGTCGCAGCGGACATTCTTGCCGATCTCGGCGCGGTCGATATCAATCTGGACGATCTTCGCATGCTCCGCGAAGGTGGAGGGCTGCAGCGCCACACGATCGGAGAACCGGCAGCCCACGGCGATCAGAAGATCGCACTCATCAACTGCCATATTGGAAGCCTGGGAGCCGTGCATGCCGATCAGACCGGTCGCAAGCGGGTCTCTGCCGCGAAAGCCACCGGCACCCATTGCGGTGATTGCGACCGGGGCATCGATGCGGTTGACGAACTCGTTGAACTCTTCATCGGAGCGGGAACGCACCACGCCGCCACCGCAGATAACGAGCGGACGCTTAGAGGCATTGACCATGTCGACCAGCTTGTCGACTTCATATGGTTTGGGATCCGGGGTATTGAGGCTGCCCATCAGCCGCTTGGAGAGTCGGTTGGGAAGCTCAAAGATCTGGTGCTTCTCCACTGGCACCACCTCATAGTCGCACTTGGCAGTCGCGACATCCTTGGTGATATCAAGCAGAGTCGGGCCGGGGCGTCCGCTGCGTGCGAGCAGGAAGGCTTGCCGCACCGCCGGCGCCAGATCGTGCACGTCGTCCACGACGCGGTTCCACTTGGTGATCGACTTGGTGATCTCGGTGATGTTGACCTCCTGGAAGGAGTCCTTGCCGAGAAGCTTGCTCGAGACATTGCAGGTGATAGCGACAATCGGAGAAGAGTCCATGTAAGCAGTCGCGATGCCGGTCACCAGGTTCGTACAGCCCGGGCCTGAGGTAGACATGCACACACCCACCTTGCCGGTCGAGCGGGCATAGCCGTCGGCAGCGTGCGCCGCGCCCTGCTCGTGGCTCGTCAGGTAGTGATGGATCTCTGGCGTCTGGTATAGGACGTCGTATACGTCCAGAATCGTTCCCCCAGGATATCCAAAAATGCTATCAACGCCCTGTTCCTTTAGACACTCGATGAGTATCTGTGCGCCAGTAAGCTCCATGTGATGCTCCCCTCCTTTAATGCAAACGATGACTCATTCCGTCCGATTGTGGACGGCGCCTTGAACCTGCAAAACCGATACTGTCTCGTTTTGTACGCACAAAGCGCCGAAGGCGCCGGAGCACGCACCACAAGCCGTGTCTTGTTGTGCCCCGGCGCCACAAACATACGCCGATTAGTTGTTGAGGAGCTTGTCCTCGTCGTTCCAAGAATACAGAGCACGGATCTTTTTGCCAGTCTGCTCCATCAGGGACTCAGCCTCCATACGGCGCATCGCCTTGAAGTGGACCTGGTGGGTCTCATCGGACATATCGAGCAGGAAGTCTTTTGCGAAGGAGCCGTCCTGAATAGCCTTCAGGTTCTTTCTCATGCCCTCCTTGGCGGCTTCGGTGATAACGTTCGGGCCGCAGGTGTAGTCGCCGTACTCAGCGGTGTTGGAGATGGAGGACCTCATGCCGGAGAAGCCGCTCTCGTAGATCAGGTCGACGATCAGCTTCATCTCGTGGATGCACTCGAAGTAGGCGTTGCGGGGATCGTAGCCAGCCTCGACCAGGGTGTTGAAGCCTGCCTCCATCAGGTCGGTGACGCCGCCACACAGGACGTTCTGCTCACCGAACAGGTCGGTCTCAGTCTCGGTCTTAAAATCGGTCTCAAGCAGTGCTGCACGCGCTCCGCCGATGGCAGCACCGTAGGCAAGCGCGATATCGAACGCGTCGCCCGTAGCATCTTGGTGTGCACAGACCAGCATCGGGACGCCCTTGCCCTCCTGGTAGGTGGAACGGACGGTGTGGCCCGGAGCCTTCGGGGCGACCATGATGACGTTACAGTCCGGACGCACCTCGATGCAGCCATAGTGGATGTTGAAGCCATGTGCGAAGGCGATGGTCTTGCCCGGAGCCAGATTCGGCTCGATATCTTCCTTGTACATCTTGGCCTGATACTCATCGTTGATGAGGATCATGATGATGTCTGCCCACTTGGTAGCCTCCGCATTAGAGACAACCTCAAGTCCCTGCTTCTCAGCCTTTGCGCGGGACTTGGAGTTTGGCAATAAGCCGACCTTAACGTCGACACCGGAGTCCTTCAGGTTCAGGGCGTGTGCGTGCCCCTGGGAGCCGTAGCCAATGACAGCAACCTTCTTGCCGTCGAGCTTGGACATGTCCACGTCCTTCTCGTGATACATCTTGAATGCCATAGCAGTGCTTCCTTTCTTTTCGTGCCTTGTCTATGCATTTTGCTTGCTATCGCTACGCCGCTCAAGTAAACGACGGAGTTGCCACTACTTACTTCTTTGCTGCCCGTGAGGCCAGGATCGTGCGGTTGATCGCATCGATATAGGCCTTGGCCGCGGAGACGATAATGTCGTTGTCGGCGCCGTGCCCGGCAAAGACCTTGCCGTCCTTCGACTGCGTCCTCACCGTCACTTCACCAATCGCATCGATGCCGCGGGTGATCGCCTTAACGGAGAACTCTTCCAGTTCGACGTTTGCACCGATGACCTGGTTGATTGCCTTGTAGGCGGCGTCAATCGGGCCAGAGCCGGTGGAGCAGACCACGTGCGTGTCGCCCTGCTCATCCTTGACCGTTGCGGTCGCGGTTGGAACCAGCGGATCTCCGCAAGATACCTGCAGCGCGTCGAGGCTGTAGACCGCGGTGCTATTGCGCTGACGCTCCTGAACGATGGACTCCAGATCCTCGTCGTATACCTCTTTCTTCTGGTCTGCAATCTCAAGGAACCGCTTGTAGATATCATCGAACTCATCATCCGGGAAGGTATAGCCGAGCTCTGCGAGCCGATGCTTCAGAGCCGCATGGCCGGAACGGGCGGAAAGGATAATCTCAGAGCCTGCCGCGCCGACATCCTCGGGGGCGATGATCTCATAGGTGTCACGGGCCTTCAGGACGCCGTCTTGGTGAATACCGGAGGAGTGCGCGAAGGCGTTGGCACCGACAATGGCCTTGTTGGCCTGTACCTGCATACCGGTAATTCGGCTTACTAAGTGGGAGGCCCGCGTCAGCTCCTGCGTCACAATATCGGTATGCCCATCGAGCTCATCTCCGTGCATCTTGAGGGCCATAACAACCTCTTCAAGCGCGGTGTTGCCCGCACGCTCACCTAGACCGTTGATCGTGCACTCAACCTGTGTGGCGCCGTTTTTGACGCCAGCCAGCGCCAACGCGGTTGCCATGCCCAGATCGTTATGGGTGTGTACGGAGATAGTAACGGTCTCAATGTCCCGTACATGCTCGGTCAGGCCTTTGATGCGCGCTCCGAAATCATCGGGCAGCTGGTAGCCGGTGGTATCAGGGATGTTGATGACCGTGGCACCTGCATCGACGGCAGCCTGTACAACCCGCTCCAGGAACTGCTGATCCGCACGCCCTGCATCCTCTGCGTAGAACTCAACGTCGTCGACGTATTTCTTCGCGTATTTGACGCAGTGGGTGGCCGCCTCAATAACCTGGTCTTCGGTCATGTGCAGCTTCTCGTGGATGTGCTGCGGGGAGACGCCTAATCCGGTGTGGATACGGGGACGTTTGGCAGTCTTCAGTGCCTCAGCGGCGCAGTCAATGTCTTTATCGACGGCGCGAGTCAACCCGACGACTACTGCGTCATCCCCTGCCAGACGCCCGATTTCCTGTACAGACTTGAAGTCTCCAGGGCTTGAGATCGGGAAGCCAGCTTCGATCACATCGACGTTCATGCGAAGCAATTCGCGGGCGATCGTCAGCTTTTCCTCGGTATTCATGGAAGCACCGGGCGACTGTTCACCGTCGCGCAAGGTAGTATCAAAAATATCGATCTTTCTGGTCATAAAAAACTCCTCGAAGTCAAAGGGTTATAGGTACCTCAAGACAACGATTCACCCGGTTTGCATAACCAGAAAGCGGTATTCAGCCCCAAAAAGGATGGTTCTACCCCATAAAGCAGATAAATGCTCCCACCCAAGCCTCAACCAAGCTTGGTAACCTGCCACAGACACACTCATGTCTTCACAAAAAGCATTTCTGTCTCAGTTATACAAAAAGGAATACATAAAAAACCGTTGTCCGCAACACTTGCAAACAACACGGCGTACATGACGGGATTCTGACAGATTCAAACCCTTAGGTCAGCACGCCTAGACTAGGAGGAGGCCCAAAACGGGCTTAATAATCTCTACCGCTACAGGAGCAATAATTACTAGGGACTCTACGAAGCTAGTGGTACTAACAGTATTCAGCTCACCCTTGCTTTCAAATGTCCCAAAGCTCATTGCTTATCTCCCTGTAAGAAAAACGCTCTATTTGTGGCGGCTCTTTGTCGCCTCGCGTTTGTTGAGACAAAGTATGCCAGAAAGCCGGAACAGTCAGCGCAGAAAATTACAAAGTGAAATTATCTTGTAACACTTGACGCAAAAGTCCAGGTAGACTGCTTTCAGCTACATTGCAAGCACGTAACAGAGCCCAATCTAACCGTCAAGCACATGAGGGCTGATGCAGGCCGGCCGGCTAGCCCAGGTGATACAACTTTCCATACCAAAGGGAGCTGTGCCCTGGAGCCTACTGGGCTCTGTGTTTGGTGACAACCTCTTAGGCTAGCCTTCAAGGAGAAAGTGGAACCGTCAGGATCCATGGTACGCAAAAGTCCCTTCTACACCCGCAGTACCAAGGCCGAAGATACCAAGATCTGCCGACCTAAGAAGGACACAGTCGAGTGTTGTTGCTGTAAGCACACAGGCTTTGCTACCTTCGCTAAGCTAAGTGCCAAGATGGGAGTGTCCTGACTGCAGGCGCACGTACAGCTCGCTTACAGGGACAGTCTTTAAGCACACCAGGCACACACCCTGTCGAAGTGGGTATCACCCATCAGGCTCATGCGCTACAGTGTGCCCCTTAACTGCAAGAGACAAAGCGCTCAGATATCGCATCAAAAGCGCCTGGGGATGGTGGCATTGGGTCTTTCGTCCTCAAAGCAGTGCCTCTGGATCGACAAGACCTACATCGCTGATGCGCACCTCTCCTGCGCCTTCGGGCAGGCGAGCAAGTGTGCCCTGTCAGCAGGTTGGCACAGACGTCCTATACCGTAGTCTGTGGCCACAAGCCGTCCACGGAAAGGATCAGAAGACTTTGCGGCCACTGAGCTGAAGGCACAACTATCGTGCATGAGCGCCTGTGCACCCACAGGGACCGCTCGAAGAGGGCACGCCTGCTCAGGCAGGCGCGCTTCCCAGCGCCGAAGTCGGTCGAGGGCTTCGACTGGACCAACGTCGCCTTCCCCAACGGGTGGAGGCGCGACGAGATGTGCTCGCTGGCGTTCGTGGGCGACGTGGAGGGCCTGGTCTTCTACGGCCAGACCGGCCGCGGCAAGACCCACATGGCGATAGCCCTTGGCATCGCCGTGACCTCGGCGCTCTACGCGGCGAGGTTCTTCCAGACCGCGCAGCTTATGCTCCATCTCGGCCAGGCGAAGCGCGAAGGCACGCTCGACAGGCTACTCGCCGATATAGCCAAGGCGAGGCTCCTCATCCTGGACGAGTTCGGCTACGTGCCCTTCGACGTGAACGGCGCGAGGCTGCTCTACCAGGTGATATCGGAAAGCTACAAGAGGAGGAGCGTGATCTTCACCACCAACGTCGAATTCAGCCGCTGGGGGACGCTCTTCGCCGACGACAAGCTCGCAGCGGCAATCGTGGAGCGCGTCGTGCACCACGGCAGGCTCGTCGAGTTCTGCGGTCCCAGCCACAGGCTTAAGCAGAGCCTCATGCTGGGCAAATCGGGAAGGTAGGACGTCGGCGCGCTCATGTGTAAAGCCGAAAAAGTTTGGCTCAATCCTAAAACCTGTGTGCAGACCCATCATGCCGCAGCACCGGAACCCTTCGAGTAGCGCCTGCTGGCATCGAAGGTCTTGAGGAAGAAGTAGTCGTCTGGGTATCTCTAGCCTGCCCTTCTGAGCGTCTTGATCATGCAGTTGGTGACTTCGACCCTGCCACTGCTGATATGGTGGCGCGCATGCGCGATGATGCCGTCCATGTGGCTCTCCACGAGCCTGGCGAAGTGCCTGTCTTTCGTGCCGCGGCAGACCTCGACGACCCTCTCCATGGCATCGCGCATGCGCTTCTCCTGCCGGTAGCCGTAGGCCCTGCTGAGCATCTCACCCACGATGTCGCAGGCGGCAAGCAGCTCGTTCTGCGAGATCAGCTCCTTGTAGCGCTCCCTGGCCCCTCCCTTCTGCAGGACCTCCTGCTTGCCGAAGAGGGCGCTTCCCCTTGATACCACCTTGCCGGCCCGTGCATCCCGCTCCTTCCTCTTCCTTGTGTCCGCACCAGACATGAGGATGTATGTGGAGTGCTTGAGGGCACGCACGGCCTCGGCGTTGCTCTCCTCCTTAAGCCTTGCCTGCTCGTCCTTCCTGACCTTACAGATGACCTTCTCGTTGAAGTTCTTCACGATATGGAAGCAGTCGTAGACGACCGAGAGATGCGGATGGCGCTTAAGGAATGCGCGCTCGAAGTCGGCGTTCATGTCGCAGGCGATTGTCTCCACATTGGATATCCACTCAGCGAGCACAAAGTCACAGAATTCATGCACGACCTGCTTCTTCTTGGAATGAGCGAGCTACAGCACATGGCCTGTCTTAAGGTCTATGACTACGGTGGCATATCTGTGCCTGTTGTGCAGCTTGAACGTATCTGCGCCCAGATAGCGCGCCTGCCGCTTCGGCTTCCGGAGTCTGGTCTCGCCGTCCTCGCCCTTCTCCGTATAGAGCGCAGAGAGCCTCGCGCGGTCGATCTTTTTCACCACATTCCTGTTGAGCCCTATCATGAGGGACACTGCCTTAAGGGTCTAACCCAGGGCAAGCAGGTCACACACGAACGCGAGCAGCAACAGCGTGATGCGCTGGCCTGGGGCCCTGAAGGGCACCTCTTCCGTGAGGGTGCTCCCGCACTCCCTGCATGCCCATCTTGGCCGCAAGACCTCTATCCTTGCCCTCTCCATCTTGCTTCGCGCCTTCCTCGTGCTCGACTCTGGTGTCGAAGAACTACATCTCGTCTATCTATACGTCCCGAAAGGACCACCCGGTTCTTACAGCCGCTGACGGTGCAAAAGATCTTGTGGGGGATAAGGACCTGAGCTAATTCACCTGCACACATGCCAGAATAACGGATGCATTGCTCTTTACATTTCTGCGATACCCCAGCAAACTAGTGTGTCAGAATACGACAATACCCCGCATGTTTACCGTTGGCCTCACGGAGCCCGTCGTGCAGTTTATGGGATAGTTGCACGCATTTGGCAGCCTGAGGGCCGCCGGGTTCGGTCCGTCCGAAGAACATGCTGAGCATCATCACGCTGCCCGTTAGGGCGCCACACATACAGCCGGGGCCTTGCAATACCACCGGATATCCCGGTCGCCATCTTGCTTGATAACCTCATCCGGTAAATCGAGACCAAAGTTATCACAGATTGACCGCACCACCGACTCAGCGCAAAGAAAGCCGCTGCGGCAAGCTTCTTCCGCATCCTCAATCACCTTGTGGACACCCACTTCGTTGTTGACCCGCACAGTTTCCCCTCCCCAAGACATGGTGCAAGGGCATGATTAAAACCGTGCCTGTATGGTTACTCAACCCCATAGGTATACGGGGTTATATCCGCATCTTCTCATCGAACCTCACGATTGAGCCAGTAGTAATACCTATCCAATATGGCTATAGAACTCATCGACTTCTGCACGAGTCGGAATCGAGCGTTGGGCTCCGACTTTGGTTGTGGTAAGAGCAGCTGCACAGCTCGCCCATCGAAGCATAAACTCCCTGTCCTTATGCTCCGCGACCATTACTGCCAAGGCTCCTATGAAGGTATCGCCGGCACCGGTAGTGTCTTCTACCTTCACCTCGAGGGCAGGTTGATAAAGATAGATCTCTCCCTGCATCAATGCAGCACCTTTATCTCCCAATGTAATGATCGCCGTAGGAACCCCCTGCTTGATAAACCAGGACAAGCCCTGTTTTATGGTCGCTTTGTCGGTCGGTAGAATACCGGTGATTGTCTGACACTCAGTCTCATTGACGCAGACCATATCAACTGAATCCCAGATACTGTCCGGCAGCGACACCGCAGGCGCAGGGTTGAAGAGCGTAACAAGTCCCTGATCATGGGCCTTTCTCAGCGCTGCCAAGGTCGCCCTGTAACCACACTCGAGCTGTGTGACAAAGATATCGGCAGGGTGCGCTACCCGAGAGAGGCTCTCACTTACCTCATCAAGCCCCAACGCATGGTTTGCTCCGGCATTCAGGATGATCCGGTTATCAGAATCGGTTCTGGTAATCATCGCCAAACCGCTTGAAATGTCGTCGAGAATCCGCACTTCGCTTTTATCAACACCCGCAGCTGGTAGCATCTCCACAAGCTGTTTTCCAAACACATCGTTTCCGACAGCGCCGATCAAAAAGACCTGAGCACCGAGCCGGGAAGCCGCTACCGCTTGGTTGGCTCCCTTGCCACCGGGATTGATCAGGAAGTCATGGCCCGGGACCGTCTCTCCTGCCTGGGGGATACGCTCACAGGCTATTGAGAGATCCATGTTCAGACTACCGAAATCGATAACGCAGGGCATAGTGAGTCCTCCTTTTGATCAGTAGTTGACATTCCCGCCAACTACAGTTTACGGGATTTTGGTGTGACCCATGTCTTAATCGACGTGAATTTGTAGAGGTATTGCCACAACACCTCTACACAGTTGCCGCTCTGCTGGCTTT
>ERZ773013.484-NODE-484-length-25125-cov-3.103789_pt1 | contig 25125 bp, 17 predicted proteins | sample MGYA00511670_ERZ773013 | MGnify/ENA primary metagenome ERZ773013 (study PRJEB29015, sample SAMEA2738120) | human oral metagenome | biome: human oral; feature: human-associated habitat; material: saliva | place: China | collected 2257 ... | reverse complement strand
CCAAGGCGGCGTACTGTCCGCACCTGTCCGGCGGCATCGTGCTCGTCCACGACAGAGAGAACTCGCACAACGCCGTGGTGCGGGAGCTCGGACTGGTCAGCGAGGCCTATGACTCGCGCGAGATAAAGAGGCTTCCCGACGAGGAGAACCCGCTATGGAAGGTCAACCGCCTCTGCTTCCTGCCCGGGCTCTTTCTCGACGGCCACACGGGCTTCGACCGTGCCAACTTCTCCGGGTGGCTCGACCTCTTCTCGGTGATGATGAACCCGCCCGAGAACAGGCTGGAGAAGGTCGCGCTGGTGCTCGACCGGGCAATGGCCTCCCAGAAAACGCTTCGATACAGGGACTTCTACCGACAGACGCCAAGCTCAGACGAATAGCAGGTCCATAAGGCCCCAACGCACTGCAAGAGGGGATTTTGTCAAATTTTAGCCCGACAGCGCCCTGGACGCAGGGGGGGGGCGGCTGGGTGCTGCCCGACAGCGCCCTGGACGAAGAGAGGGGGCGGCTGGGCGCTGCCCGACAGGTGTCGGAACTACGCACGGCTGGGACCGAGACGAGCAAAAGCCCTGCACTCCACAAAGCTTAACCGCGACCGTGCGTAGTTCGGGGTGTCCGTGAGACTACTTCGCCATGTCCATTTTGCTCGGGCTTGGTCATGGGAACCGAGGCCCGCAGGGTCGCCACGCCGTTCTCGGACGTCGCCTGAAGGGCCCCGCCGTGCTTCTTTGCGAGCAGCCGCAGCGCGCGCAGCGCCCCCGCATCGCTCCAGGGGTTCTGCTCGGCTTCACACGCGACGTCGCACGAGATGACAAGCACGTCCGCCCGTCGGCAGAGTCCCAGGTCAATGGCACGCCGGGAGGGGTCGGCCATCAGTGCCGCCGCAGCAATCGACGCCCTGGTCATGCCATCCACCAGCGCATACAGGTCCGTGCCGGGCATGGTCCCCGTGTCCACGTCACCAACCGAGCAGGTGAGCGCAATGTCCCGGTCGCGGCACAGCACCTGCGCTGCGGCAAGCACCGAGTTGAGCATGTCGTTTCTCGAGTAGAACGTCGACCGGTAGGCGTCAAGCTCCTCTTCTACGCGGTCGATGTACCCGTCGAGCCCAGGCACCTTGGCAACCCGTACGCCCAGGGCAACGTGCCACACGTCGTGCATGAAGGTGCCCAGCCGGTTGAGCAGCGCGTGCGAGAGCTCCCAGTGCGCCGCTGCGTCCTCGAGCATCTGCTCGGTGGCCTTGGTTTCTCTGCCAGAGACAATCGCGCGGTAGCTCGTGTACTGAAGCCCCAGGAGCATCCCGCACACGAGAAGGTCCATCCATACCGCGCTCGCGCGGTTTCCCTCCGTCTGGAAGAGGTGCTGGAACCCAAAGCTGCTGGCAAAGAGCATGGCAAGCACAAGCGCGGAGGTCACCACGCCATGCGGCTCGTCCTTGAGAAGCGCGCCGGCCGTGCGGTGGAAAGAGCTGGCAAACAGCCTGTAGATGCCCAGGTAGATCACGACACAGCATGCCACGCTCAGCCCCGCATACAGGGGCAGCCTGTCGGCAAGCCACGGCCAGAGCCACAGGGCGAGCATCTCGTGGACCAGAACGTAGACCACGTGCTGGGCCGCATAGGCGGTGGCGGCCACCCATAGCAGGTCCGGGATGGAAATCCTAAAGCACCACAGCAGCGAGAAGGTCATCGCAAAGACCAGGAACAGGTACCAGCACGCGATGATGAGGGATGGCAGCCCGTTTTCCACCACGAATGTCATGTAGGGAAAGTACAACAGGCAGAGAAGCGAGAAAGACGCGACAATCCCCGCTGCGCTCGCAACGGCATGCTTGCGCACCGGAACCTGGGCCGAGAGAAACAGCATCGCCGCAGCGAGGTACTCCCACGCAAACCTAAGCTCCTCGAAGACGTCTGCGCCGCTCGTCGCACCCGGGAGACTGCTTGCCGCATCCGCCAAGAGCCCCATCCCTACGCTCCTCCAGAGAAGCGCACGAAGGCGTCCATGAACGGACCGCGCCGCGATCGGCTCATGCGAAGCTCCTCCTTGCCCACGCGAACGTCGGTCCCGGTGATGGATGCTACGTGGCGAAGGTTCACCAGGTAGTAGCTGTTGCACCGCGCAAAGCCCAGTGGTGCCAAGCGCTTCTCGGCAGAGGTCATGGTCTCGCGGATGCGTACCTCCTGCGAGGTCGTGTGGTATACGAGGTAGTGGCCTTCGGACTCGACGTAGGTCACCTCCCAGGGAGGGAGGCTGACCACGCCGTCGGGCGTCTTGAGAACAATGGTGCTCGCCTCCGCCCGCTCGACGCGGCGGAGCGCCTTGGAGAGCTTGAGCGCGAAGGACGCGTAGGCCACGGGCTTCAAGATGTAGTCCGCCGCATCGACCTCGTAGCTTTCGATGGCGTATTGCGGCATGGTGGTCATGAACATGATCTGGATGTTGGGGTCAACGCTGCGCAGCAGGTGCGCCGCCTCCATGCCGGTGATGCCCGGCATGTCGATGTCCATGATCACCAGCGAGAAGCGCGAGGTGTCGGACTTGAGGAAGGCCCTCGCATCCGAGAAGCGCTGTGCGCTCAGGCGGGAGTGGTGCTCGTCCTCGAAGGCGCGGATGTAACGCATGAGGTTCTGGACGTCGAGGTCAGAGTCATCAACGATGGCTATCTCCACGGTGCTTCCTCCCTGGCGCTGGCAGAGCGTCGTGCTTCTCGGCGTCAATGCGTATGCGAAAGCCCATGGTAGACCAAGCCGGCCATTCTCGCCTGCGCTCGCACTTGCATTCGCCGTTCCCCGGCTTGTCGAATGGCGTGGCCGGAGCCAATCCTGCCTGCCCCGGTCGCAATCGTGCCCGCAGGCTTCTGCGGACGTCCCCACTGGCCCAGACTGTCCTCGTCAATGAGCAGGTCAAACGTCCGCAACGGTTGCGGGCGAGAGGGGAAGGGGAGACATGGCAGCTGAGAAGGACAAGCAGAGCAAGGGCTCTGTCACCAGGCGTTCCGCGCTTGGGCTGGGCGGCATTGGCGTTGGCGTGGCGGCTCTCGGCGTGGGCAACTACTACGCCAACAAGTACGCTCCCATCATCTCGACCTACCTTGGTCAGAAGAGCTACGAGGTCAAGGAGACGGGCGACGGCACGGAGGACAGCCAGTACTTCAAGCCGTCCTATGCGAACGAGGCAGAGCGCCTTGCGGCCGATGCGGCGGAGGCGCGTGAGACGGCGCAGGAGGGCTTCGTCCTCCTCAAGAACGACGGAACGCTGCCTCTCTCGACTGGCAAGGTGACGCTCTTTGGCGTGGCGTCCGCCTCGATCCTCTACGGAGGAGGCGGCTCCGGTGCCGTTGACACCTCGACGGCCCCCACGCTCAAGGACGCCCTCGAGTCCGCCGGCTTTGAGGTCAACCCCACCATGTGGAGCTTCTACACCGAGGGGGCGGCCAGCTCCATCCGCATGGACGTCGCCGGCATCGATGGCTCCGGCCGCTACGTGATCCACGAGGCGTCGCCGGACCTCTTCTCCGACACCGAGGTCCAGAGCTTCTCGGACTACGCGGACGCGGCCATCGTGACCCTTGCACGCTCCGGCTCCGAGAGCTCCGACGTTCCGCGCGCCTATGACGAGTCCTATCTCGAGCCCATGGATAAGAAGAGCTACACGGGCAGCACCGTACACTCCGACCCGATTGACTCCCAGAGTGACCTTGGTCGCCACTACCTGGAGCTCACGACCAACGAGGAGGTACTTCTCGCCTACGTGGCCGAGAAGTTCGACAAGGTGATCGTGCTTGTGAACTCGGGCAACGCCATGGAGCTCTCGTTCTTCGACGACGCGACGTATGGCGTGGACGCCTGCCTGTGGATTGGCAACCCCGGCCAGGACGGCCTCTACGCGGTGGGTGACATCCTCTCTGGCGTGGTGAGCCCGTCGGGCAGGACGGTCGACACGTACGCGTACGACTCGCTCTCCGCGCCGGCGCTCCAGAACTTTGGCAAGCACATCATCTCTGGTAGCGACAACGCGCCCTTCGTGGTCTACCAGGAGGGCATCTACGTTGGCTATAAGTACTACGAGACGCGCTACGAGGACTGCGTGCTCGGGCAGGGCAACGCGGACGCGTCCGTTGGCGCTCCCGAGGGGGCAAGCGCATGGAACTATGCTGACGCCGTGCAGTTCCCGTTTGGCTTTGGCCTCTCGTACACCACCTTCGAGCAGCGCCTGGCAGACCACAGCGAGAAGGACGGCGTGGTCACGCTTGCCGTGGAAGTCAAGAATACCGGCTCCGTTGCCGGTCGTGACGTGGTGGAGGTCTACGGCCAGAGCCCCTACACCGACTACGACCGCGAGAACGGCGTTGAGAAGGCCGCCGCTCAGCTCGTGGGCTTCGCGAAGACCGACGAGCTCGAGCCTGGTGCCTCGCAGACTGTGAACGTCGAGGTCAAGATCTCAAGCCTCAAGAGCTACGACGCCAACGGGCGCGGCACCTACATTCTCGAGGGTGGCGACTACTACCTGGCAATTGGCGACAACGTTCACGACGCGCTCAACAACGTGCTGGCAGCAAAGGGCGTCGCTGGCACCGATGCCGCGGGTGACGCCGAGAAGGCCGTGAAGCTCTCGCTCTCCGAGACCGACGAGTACGAGAAGTCCCCCTACACCGGCGAGCAGGTGGAGAACCAGTTTGCCGACGTCGACATGCGCAGCTACGACAGCGGCTTCACCTACCTCACGCGCAGCGACTGGAAGGGGACCTATCCCACCACCTATGACTTCGAGGCAACGGACGACGTGCTTGCGGCCATGGCCGTCAAGGAGGCCGAGGACGACCCCAACGCAACGATGCCCACGACGGGCGCGCAGAACGGCCTTACCCTTGCCATGATGCGCGAGGTCGCCGCCGACGACCCCGCATGGGACGACCTTCTCGACCAGATGACGGCCGAGGAGATGTACAACCTGGTGCGCGTGGGAGGCTACCAGACGCAGGCCGTGAACTCCGTGGGCGCGCCTCCCACGGTGTGCGTGGACGGCCCCGCCTTCGTGGGTAACGCTGGCACGACGGGCGTCACCGTGTCCCAGAAGACCTATGCCTGGTGCTCTGAGGTGGTCATCTCGTCCACGTGGAACGTCGACCGTGCAAAGACGATGGGCGAGCAGATCGGCGAGGACTGCCTTGCCCAGGGCGACCTCAACTTCGCCGGCTGGTACGCCCCGTCGATGAACATCCACCGCACGCCCTTCTCGGGCAGGAACTTCGAGTACTACTCCGAGGACGGCTTCATGAGCGGCCGCTTTGGCGCAGCTACCGTGGCTGGCGCTCGCTCCAAGGGCGTCATGACCTTCGTCAAGCACTTTGCCCTGAACGACCAGGAGACCATGCGCAGCGTCATCGCGACCCTCTCCAACGAGCAGGCCATCCGCGAGATTTACCTGGCCGCGTTCGAGCCGAGCGTCTCGGGCGGCGACGAGGGCACGCTGGGCATCATGCTGAGCATGAACCGCGTCGGCCTGGTGTGGGCGGGCGACCACAAGGGCCTCACCACCAACGTGGTGCGCAACGAGTGGGGCTTCGATGGCATGATCATCACTGACCAGGCGTCCTACCCCGACTCGTTCCCCCTGCTCGCCATTCGCCCGGGCCTTGCCAACGGCACCGACCTCTGGCTCAACTCTGGTACCGACAACTGGCAGATCGACGGATACGACTCCAACCCCACGGTGATGACGCAGCTGCGTCAGGCGTCGCGCCACATCCTCTACGCCGTGTCCCGCAGCCTTGCCATGAACGGCATCTCGTCCACCACGGTTGTCGTCTCCTCCATGGCGCTGTGGCAGAAGGCGCTTGTGGGCGTGGACATTGCGGCAGGCGCCGCTGCGGCATACGGCGTGTACGCCATCGTTCGCAACCTGCGCAAGAACGCGGCAAAGAAGCCGGCGCCGGTCGAGGAGAGCGAGAGTACCGAGGAGAAGTAGCCGAGGCAACCCTTGCGACCGCAGTCGAAGGGCCCCAGCGCTGGCCGGGGCCCTTCTCGTCATGCGAGTTCCGGACGTTTATGGGAGCTTAACCAATCGAGAATTCGTAGAGTCGATTTTCCCTTGTAAATATCAATTGGTTAGTAGTTCCTAACCAATCGAGTTTTGCAGGAAGGCACTGGCCAGGTGCTACCCAAGAAGGTTTATCGCCCAGCTCAAACAGGCACCCCATGCCTCGGGCCCCTCCGGACGAGTAGTGTCTCGGTCAAAATCATGTCCGCCACTGTCAACAAAGTACGTACTTGCCGAGCCTGCCTTCTGTGCAAGCATTTCCGAGTTTCGGAATGGCACATCTCTATCATCTCGGCTGGCGGAAATAAAGAGGGGAGGGAGGTCGCCTTGGGTTTTCTCGTCGAGAGAGAAGCTCTCCAGGTTGTCTTGGTTTATCCCAATCAAAGAACCCCAGGTCCCGGTCTGGCGCGCATAGACGTATAGTCCAAATCTCTGTTCGAGAGGGGCATTGCAGACGAGGCTTGTCCCCGATAGCTTGCGCGCCACCGATGGCTTTACTAGTGCATACGATCGGCGATAAAAGATGGATGGCTGAAAGAGAGCCCCACGCATTTCGCTAGATAGGTTGCAGTATCCATAGAAATCCATTACTCCTACTGGTGGCATGCCTTTGAGTTGGAGTCTGTGCGAGAGCATGAGGCAGAGGTAGGCTCCTGCCGATCTGCCGCAGAGAAAAAAGCGATATCCCTGAAAGGACCTTGTGACCGCGTTGTATGCCTTCTCGATGATATCGAGAATCTCGCCAACGCCTGCTTGGGGTGCAAGAGGGTAGTCGCAAGCAACGAGCGTAAAGCCTCGCTCGAGGATGGAGCTTTTATAGCAACTGGGGAGGTCATCCCTTGTGCCAAACAGGAGTCCTCCTCCGTGCAGGTAAAAGATTACGGCATGACAATCGAGCACGGGATTGGGACGCATTATCGTGAGGCGTAGTTGCAGCGCATTCCCTCCTTGCATCTCGATGAAAAGCGTCTGAGTCTCGCAGCTCATTGTTGCACGTCCTCTCCCATGAGTGTCATGAGCCGTCGCGCAATTACGAGTTGCGCCAAGGTGTCGGAGTCGTGGATGTCAATGCCATATACGCTTCGGGCACGATTCACGCGATAGCTTACGGTCTTGTAGTGGACGTAGAGCTTATCTGCGGTCTCCTGGAAGTTGAGGTCATTATCTGCAAGCGATACCAACGTGTTGAATATTTGCGGGTTCTTGCTTTTCAAGCGCCTGAGGCGAGGATCCATGTATTCGATGAGGGTGTCGTGATCCTCGATATTCAAAAAGATTTTATATATCCCCAGCGTGTCGTAATGCAGGACATAGTTGCTTTTCCTGTTTGGGTCGAAGAGCCGATAGACTCCCATGACCTGCTCATTTGCAAGCGGGATGTGGTAGCGGTCGACTGTACCGGATAGTGTTGCAAGATAGCTGAAAGCCGGGAGAGACTGATTGGCACGCATTCCCTCCAAGATCTCTCTGACGGTATCGACCTGGAGGGCCTGCGCGTCCGCGCTAAAGTTACGCAGGAACACAAGACGATTGTTGCTCTCGAAGTAGACAACATTGAAGTGCAAGCTCTTGAGCTGCTTGCGAAATGTGCTCAATAGCTCATTGAGACGTGCTCCTTGCGTATGGTCCGCAATTTCAAAGCGGACGAGAAGTGCCTGATAGAATGGGTTGCTATCAAGCGAGAGCTCCTTTAGGGCCTCATCGGTTGCAGCGTTCGTGCTGTATCGCCCAAGGAGCAGGTCGTGTACGAGCGTGTTCGAGCGGCGAAAGAGGCGCTCTTCGATGGCTGCCATCTTGAGAAGCTCCATCTGGAGCAGGCTCACAAAGCTCTCGATAGCCATTATGTCTAGGGCGGTGAGTTCCTTTGTGTTGTTGTGAACGAGGAGGTAAGCCGGCGTTCCCTCTGACGTGGGAATGAGAACTGCCAACGCCTGTTCGCCTGCCTCCATTGTGGAATCAAAGCTTGCGCTGTAGTAGTGGAAAGTCTGGTACTTGCCGCGATGCAGCTCCTTAAGGCGAAGGTTCGCCAAGCCGTTCTGTCGTGGTGTCGTAGAGACGCAGGTGCCGGTTGTCTTGTCATAGTAGGAGCAGTCTCGCCGCAAGACCCTCTTTGCCTCTTCCAAGATCACATAGAGGCTAGGCTGTTCCAGCGCCAGCCTCATCGCACGATGATGGAGATTGAAGAATCGGTCCAACAGCATGAGGTTGGTGTCAAGGGCGGAGCCCATCACATCGCCGAGAACCGCCTCGTACTTGGTTGTTGCACTCAGTTGGATTAGTGGGATGTCGGCTGCCGTACAGCAGGTGACAATATCCTCTGGGGCTTCTGAGTAGAGACGGCCAGGCTTGAATGCAATGCCAGAGGGCTCCGTTTCGATGAGCTTGTGAAGAAAGCCAGATCGTTCGTTATTCGAGAGAGGTTCCAGTGCAAAGAAGCTCGTAATTAGGAATATGCCCTTCCGCCCCCAGTGCTCGATGTCAGCGGCCTCCATCACCATTGCGTTGCTAATGACGCGGTCAAGGCCGGCTTCGCCGGCAATGACCTGTGCGCCCTCAAATGCATCAAGGCTGAGTGCCGAGCGAACGGTTAGGGACTCATCTTTGATTTGAATAGATGGCTTTGACATTTGTCCCTCCCTTTGTGATAAGTTTATTGGGCGGAGATTGGAACTATATTATCCCGAGAAGATAATTTTTAAGGAATTAGCTTATCCGTTTATCTGCGCTTGTCCTTATTGCTCGACATCATACTTGCAATGTGGCTAATAATGTCACGGCACTGTAGATAGATGGAGGTATGAGCATGCGTGTTGCACTGTTGGAGCCGCTTGGCGTATCTGAGGAGAGAATAGAGAAACTCAGCGCCCCGATTCGCGAGCGCGGGCATGAGTTCGTGTATTTCGACAAGAAGACGACCGATCCCGCCGAGCTTGCCAGAAGGTCTGCTGGTGCCGATGTCGTGATGATCGCGAACAATCCCTATCCTGCCTCGGTGGTCGAAGGTGCTGATGCCCTCAAGATGGTCGCCGTCGCCTTCACGGGCATCGACCATGTCGCGCTCGACGCCTGCAAAGCCAAGGATGTGACCGTGTGCAACTGCGCTGGCTACTCCGATGTGAGCGTGGCCGAGCTCACGATTGGCCTCACGATCGATGTGCTGCGCAAGGTTGCAGAAGGGGACGCTGCAGCACGCTCTGGCAGAACCTCGGCTGGTCTCTGCGGTCGTGAGATTGCCGGCAGGACCGTGGGCATCGTCGGCACGGGCCACATCGGCACCCAGGCAGGCCGGCTCTTTGCCGCCTTCGGTGCCCATGTGCTCGGCTATGCGCGTCATGAGAATCCCGAGGCGACAGCTGCCGGCATCGAGTATGTGGACGATCTCGATGCACTGCTCCGTGCAAGCGACATCGTGAGCCTCCACGTGCCGAACAATGCATCGACCCGCCATATGTTCACGGCAGAGAAGTTCGCCCTCATGCCAGAAGGCTCGGTCTTCATCAACTGTGCCCGCGGCGCCATCGTCGACAACGAAGCGCTTGCAGAGGCGCTGAATTCTGGACATCTGGCAGGGGCTGGCATCGACGTCTTCGATATGGAGCCGCCGCTGCCTTCCGACTATGCCCTTCTCCATGCGAAGAGTGCGCTCCTGACGCCGCACGTGGCGTTCCTCACCGAGGAAGCCATGGAGCGCCGTGCCGTGATCGAGTTTGGAAACGTCGTCTCCTGGCTGGATGGCGCGCCGGAAAACGTCTGCAGCCTCTGAGAGCCTGATAGCCTTCCATCAAGAAAGCGCGCCGGTGTCCCGAAGGATACCGGCGCGCTCTTTGTGCAGAGGGAGGATTCCTCTTTACCACTGCTCTTTGTGAATCGTGCCTTGGGGAAGCCCGTCCAGGGTGTGGTGAGCAGTCTCTTTGGCAGGATGTCCCAGGACTAGCAGCGCCTCACACTCCATCGTCTCAGGGAAGCCAAGACGCCTCCTCAGGAATTCCCCGGTCGAGGCACCCTCTTCCTCAGAGAGACGCAGACGTACCTGCAGCCAGCAGGAACCGAGGCCGAGAGCGGTGGCCGCAAGATGCATATTCTCAAGAGCGACCGACGAGTCCTCGATGCAGGTATCAGATGTTGTGGTGTCGCCGAGGACGGCGATGGCTGCGGTTGCGGTCCTAAGCATTGCGGGGCCGCCCTGGCGGCATCCGATGAGTGAACGGATGCGCTCCGGATCCTGGACCGTGATGTAGTGCCGGGGATTGATGCCCTTGCCGGTCGGTGCCAGCATGCCAGCCTCCAAAATCTTTTCGATATCCCCATCTGATACCGGCTCGTCCGTGAACTGGCGCACGCTCCTGCGTGCAAGAAGCGTTTCCATGAACTCCATTGCTGCATCTCCTTCGTTAGTAGGTTCTCTTTCACGTATCGTTATGTATTTATCCGTTCGCGGTTGAGCTTGCCTTCGAACTTGGCGACGAGCAGTGCGCAGAAGACATCGGAATTGACATTCAGGACCGTGCGGAAGACGCCCATGATCCAGTCGATGCCGGCAAAGATCGCGACAGATTCGAGGGGAAGCCCGAACTGCGGAGCCATCATCGTGAGCGAGACGATGCCGGCGCCCGGGACGACTGCATTCGCGAGCGAGAGCAGCATCGAGACGATTGCGATGTAGGCCATGTAGGGGACGTCGAATGTGATGCCATAGATCTGGGCAATCATGATAGCGGTGAAGGAGATATACATGGCTGCGCCGTTGCTGTTGAGAGGCATGCCCAGGGGCAGCACGAGATTCGCGATGTCCTCGTCGAGGCCGAGCTTCTCCTTCGCATCCTTCATCTCGACCGGCAGGGTCACGGCAGAAGATGTCGTTGCCATCGCCATGACCGACATCGGGAACATCTTCTTGAGGAGCTTCACGATGTTGGTGCGGCAGACGAGGACAATCAGGATGAACCACAGCGCCATGAACATGAATATGGATGCCGCGAAGACGATGATGTAGTTGAGAAGCGAGCCGAGCGACTGGGTGCCGAGAGATCCTGCGGTGGAGGCAACATAGGCGAAGATGCCGATAGGCGCTGCCTTCATGACGGTACGGATGATCGTCATCAGGAGCTCATTGGTCTCGCAGATGAGGTCGAGCACCTTCGACGAGCCCGTCTTCGAGGCATAGGCGCTGATAGCGAAGCCAAAGAAGAGCGAGAAGACGATGACCTGGATGATCGAGCCTTCCGTCATCGACGAGAAGATGTTGCTCGGGATGAAGTCGGTCACCATCTCTTCGACATTGGTATTGACGGTCGTGATGCTCGACGCGTCGCCACCGACCGTGCCGAAGTTGGCACCTGGCTGGAAGACCAGGCACATCATGATGCCGAAGGCAGAGGCGATGACTGAGGAGACGAAGAAGAGGATTATGGCAGCAAGGCCACTCCTGCCGAGCTGCTGCTTCGTGAGGGAGCCGACCGCTTCTATGACCTGGCCCATGACGAAGGGGATGATGCTCATCTGGATGAGCCGGAAGAAGATGTCTCCGATGAACTTGATGTCCTGTGCCTGCTCCCTGAAGTTCACCCCGAAGATGATGCCGGCTATCATGGCGACAATAATGAGTACCGTCGCCCTGTTGTTCCTGAGCTTCTCTGCAAGAGCCATGCTATCTGCCTCTTTCCTGGTTTCTTGGGCCGATTGCCTATGCAGCCAGAATGTGTGGTCACAGCCTTCCTCTATTGCTTTGAAATTGTCTCGGACCTCTGAAGACCTGGGGTCTGCCAGGGTGGATAAGTCTGAGCGGTGACATTATCCGAAACGATAAAGACAGCAGAAGTGCAGGTAGATTGCCCCTAAATTTCGCATGAGAAACCAATCCCTTCGATAGCGACACCGCTTCGGATGTATGGCATTTTGTAAACGGTTGCCACGTGGGCGCGAGCGGCAGGTATGCATGTGGCTGCAGGGATGGGTTTCGTGCCGGATCCGGGGCGCAGAACAGGTGGCATGCAGGATACCCGCGCCCGTGTGCGCCTGGCTTGCGCCGGAGGCTTTATCCCGTGAGGATAACGCTCGCAGGCAAACTTACGCCAGCTGATAATCTGGCGCGATTTGGCTCCATCGTATCGTTGGTATGTCACACGGACGTAATGTGCATGGCCTGTTCTGGACGGGCCGGACAGCTGAGTGGAAAGGGGCATACGATGAGCGTCACCACGCAGGAGATTTCCGAGATCATCGATTGGCTGGCACAGTATGGCTACCAGGGAGAGGGCGAAGGTATGATCCGCCTGCTCTACACTCCCGAGTGGCTTGCCGCCCAGAAGGCGCTCAAGGAGCGCTTCGAGCAGGCTGACATGACGGCAGAGTTCGATGCCGTCGGCAACCTCAAGGGCACCTTTGCAGGGTCGGATCCCGATGCCGGCACGGTCGCTTCCGGCTCCCATGTCGACACGGTCGTGAATGGCGGCAAGCTTGACGGTGCGCTCGGCATCGAGGCAGCATTCCTCGCAATGAAGGATCTCGTCGCGACCTATGGGCAGCCCAAGAAGAGCCTTTCTGTCGTGAGCATGGCAGAGGAGGAGGGAAGCCGCTTCCCCTATGTCTTCTGGGGCAGCAAGAACCTCTTCGGCCTCGAAGACAATGCGCAGATGGCAGACATCCAGGACAAGGACGGCGTCAAGTTCGCCGATGCCATGCATTCCTGCGGCTTCGACTTCAATGAGGGTCATGATGCGCTGATGGACGGCGTGACGAACTGGCTCGAGTTCCATATCGAGCAGGGCAACACCCTCGAGATGGAGAAGAAGCAGGTCGGTATCGTCCACGGCATCGTCGGCCAGAGGCGCTATGACATCCACCTTGAAGGCGAAGCGAACCATGCTGGCACGACGATGATGCGCTACCGCCACGACGTGGTCGAGGCCTATGCGAAGATCGTCTCCCAGTCGATCGCCAAGGCAAAGGCAGAAGGAGATCCGCTTGTCCTCACGTTCGGCAAGGTCGAGGTCAAGCCCAATGTCGTGAATGTCGTGCCAGGCGAGATGACCTTCACGATGGACTGCCGCCACACGGACAAGGACTTCCTCGTGAAGTTCTCGGACGGCATCGTCTCCGACATGCGTGCCATCTGCAAGGAGATGGGCATCGAGATCGAGGTCGACAACTGGATGGACGAGGACCCGGTGCCGATGGACGACGGCATGATTGCCGTCATCCAGAGGGCCTGCAAGGACCGCGGCCTCAACGCGCTCGACATGCACTCTGGCGCGGGCCACGATTCCCAGATCATCGCCAAGCACATCCCCTCTGGCATGATCTTCGTACCCTCCATCAAGGGCATCAGCCACAACCCGGCAGAGGCTACCAAGGTGGAGGACATCAAGGAGGGCATCGACGCCCTCGAGGCAGCTCTGTACGCGCTTGCATACTAGGAGATACGAGAAGAGAGGCAAGGTCAAACAATGTCACGCGAAGTCAGCAAGAACTACTGGAAGACGATTGTCTTCACGTTCTGTCTCGGCTGGACAGTCATCTGGATCTATCGTTCGATGCTGAGCCCGGTCTATCCTGCCATCCAGGGCACAATCGGTGAGCAGACCAAGGCAGCGATGGGCCTGATCTCCAGCTGCTACTTCTTCGGCTATACGGCGCTGCAGATCCCGTCTGGCGCCCTTGTCGACCGCTTCGGCCAGAAGCGCGTCCTCATCCCGGGGTTTCTGGTCTTCGCCCTCGGCGCATTCCTAATCTCCCGTGCCACGGCGCTCCAGACCATCTACTTCGGCTCCGTGCTTGCCGGCGTGGGCTGCGGCTGCTACTACGGTGCCGCCTTCTCGCTCACGGCCGAGCACGTGCCTGCCGAGAAGAAGGGCATCTCCACTGCTATCGTCAACTCCGGCTCTGCTGTCGGCATGATTATCGGCATGACGCTCTCCTCCTACCTCGTGAACTCCCTGAACCTTCCTTGGCAGCTCATGGTCACCATCTCTGCCACGCTGATTGTGCTTCTCGTCGTCTGGTTTGCCATCGCCCTGCATGACAACATGGCCGACAAGAAGAACCTGCGCCAGAATGAGGCTGCTGCCGAGAAGAAGGTCGAAGAGACCAAGGCCGATGATTCCTCTAGCAGCAGAGAAGGCCTCTTCAGCATCCGCAATGTCGCCTGCTACTTCCTCTATTTCACGACCTGCTATTCCTACTACATGATTGTCACCTGGCTGCCGAACTTCCTGCAGACCGAGCGTGGTATCGAAGGCGGCCTTGTCGGCCTCGTCGTCTCCATGATCTCTGTCACTGCCATCCCGGGAGCTCTCTGGTTCTCGCATTTGTCCGATAAGAAGCGTGACCGCAAGGCCAACATTATCCTCTTCCTCGAGATTGCCGCCTTCGTCCTGGTCGCTGTCTCCATGCTTGCGCCCAACGCCATCATCCTTTCGATCATCCTTCTGCTCTACGGACTGCTCGGCAAGATGGCTGTGGACCCCGTCCTCATCTCCTACATCACCGACCATGCAGAGGCCAAGAACACGGCAACTACGCTTGGCACCTTCAACTTCTTCGGCATGGCATCCTCTGTCGTCGCGCCCTGGCTCACCGGCGTCATCATGGACACGACCGGCTCTGGCGAGCTTGGATTCTATCTGGGCGCAGTGCTTCTGCTCATCGGCACCGTGTTCTTCTCCTTTACCAACGTCGCATCCAAGAAGCAGGGCGCATAAGGCTTCGAGGGTGCATATCCTGCGCGAGGCGCGCTTCCCAAGGGAGGCGCGCCTCTTTCTTTGTATCTATATGCATCCTGCATCTCAGGCTAAGTTACAGAGGCATCTTTGTCCTGTATGGATAAGGAGAGCCCAAGTGCCCTCGCATAAGCTATCTATGAGGTCAAAGAGGAGCTCAACCCGAAGGAGAATCTCATGAGCTACATCAACAACGTCACCGGCTACCGTTCGGACATCCTCCAGAACCGTTCCGAGGTGCACAAGGGTGCCTGGGCCCTCATCGAGCCCGACGGCATCGTCAAGAACGTCATCCCCGGATTCGAGAACTGCGACACCACGATCCTTGCTACCCCGAAGCTCGGCGCTTCCTTCTGCGACTACATCGTGACGGTGCACGCGGACGGCGGCTGCGAGGCAGGATTCGGCGCCGAGGGCGTCGAGGTCTTCTTCTACGTCTTCAATGGCCGCATGGAGCTGGGCAACGGCGAGAGGCAGGCCACGGTGACCGACGGCGGCTACATCTTCTGCCCGGCCGGCACCAGGCTCGCCTTCAAGAACGTTGGTGACGAGGACGCGTTCTGCTTCCTCTACAAGCGCGTCTACGCGCCGGTCGAGGGCCACAAGGCGCACACCGTGCTCGCCAACATCAACGACGTCGACTGGGTCGACTACGAGGGCATGACCGACGCCCGCTGCAAGGACTTCCTGCCCTCCGCCACCGACCTTGGCTTCGACATGAACATGCACATCCTCTCCTTCAAGCCGGGCGCGTGCCATGGCTACATCGAGACCCACTACCAGGAGCACGGCGCCTACATCTACTCCGGCGAGGGCATGTACGTCCTGGGCGACAAGTGGCTGCCGGTCAAGAAGGGTGACTACCTCTACATGGACTCCTACGTGCCCCAGGCCTGCTATGCCGTGGGCCGCGGCGAGGAGTTCGCCTACATCTACTCCAAGGACTGCAACCGCGACCCCGAGCTCTAGGCTCCGGCTTTCGCTTCTACCGAGTGAGGACTGTCTATGCTCAGCACTGTCGTCAAGAAGAACAGCTACCAGGACTCCATCAACCTGATGCTGCTCACGAATGCAATCAACGCGCTGCCGGGCGTCACGAAGAGCCAGATCATGATGGGCACCGATGCCAACAAGGACATCTTCCGTGGCGCAGGACTCCTGACCGACGGGGCGGCAGCGGCCTCTCCTTCCGACATGGTCATCGTCGTCGACTCCGAGAACAAGGAGACGGTGGACGAGGTCCTCGCCGAGACTGAGCGCTTCCTCTCCGACCTTTCTGTCAAGAAGGATGCCTCCCAACTCGCCGAGGTTGAGTCCTGGGACGAGGCCCTGGAGGCTCTTCCCGATGCCAACCTGGCCCTTTTCTCCACGCCGGGCGAGTACACCGCACCTGAGATCGAGCATGCGCTCGACCTTGGCCTCAATGTCTTCTCCTTCACCGACAATATCAGCCTCGACGACGAGGTGCGCCTCAAGCACAAGGCTCACGACAAGGGCCTCATGCTCATGGGTCCCGACTGCGGAACCGGCATCATCAGCTCGATCCCCATCGCCTTCACCAACGTCGTGAAACCCGGAAAGATCGGCATCGTCGGCGCTTCGGGCACCGGCATCCAGGAGGTCACCTGCATCATCGATCGCCTGGGCGAGGGCGTCACCCACGCCATCGGCACGGGCGGACGCGACCTTTCCTCTGCGGTCGGCGCCATCACCGTAATGGACGGCATCTCCGCCCTCGAGCACAACGACGGCGTCAAGGTCATCTGCGTCATCTCCAAGCCGCCCGCGAAGGAAGTGCGCGACAAGGTCGTCGGCCTCCTCGAGCGCTGCACCAAGCCCGTCGTGGCCATCTTCCTCGGCGAGAAGCCCGAGCACCACCTGGGCACCGTCTACCTCGCCCACACCCTGGAGGAGACGGCCAAGATCGCGGTCGATCTTGCCCGTGGCAGCGAGGTGAAGAGGAACTACCTCGAGCCCCTCGGCTTCACCTGCGAGAACCCGCTTCCCGAAGACAAGACCGTCGTCGGCCTCTACTCCGGCGGCACCCTTGCGAACGAAGCCGGCATGCTCATCTCCGAGGCGCTCGACCTCGGCGGCGTCGTGAAGGAGGACGGCTACATCCTCCATGCCCAGGGCTACGACGTGATCGACCTCGGCGACGACGTCTATACCCAGGGCCGTCCGCACCCGATGATCGACCCCGACGTCCGCATCGACTACATCAGGAAGTACGCCCGCGACCCGAAGTGCGGCGTCATCCTCTTTGACGTCATGCTCGGCTATGGCTGCCATCCCGACATGGCAGGTGCCCTGGCCCCTGTCATCAAGGAGGAGCTCGAGCGTGCCAAGGTAGAAGGCCGCGAGCTCTTCTTCGTGGGCTCTGTCACCGGCACCGAGGCAGACCCGCAGGACTGCCACAAGTCCTTCGAGGAGCTGCGCGCTGTCGGCGTCCACATGGAGACCTCCAACGCCCGCGCCATCCGCTATGCGCTCGAGCTCAAGGGAATCCACTTCACCGAGGCGGACCGCACGGTCGTGCCGTATGAGGGGAATGTGTCCGAGCCGGTTCCTGAGCCTTCTGAGGCTGTGCGCGAGCTTCTCGACACCAAGCCCCGCATCATCAACGTCGGCGTCGAGTCCTTCAACGATTCGCTGCGCGCCTACGGCGCGAAGTCGATCCAGTACAGCTGGAAGCCGATGGCAGGCGGCGACAAGCACCTGATCCACCTGCTCCAGGAGATCGCGAAGCACGAGGACGAGATTGACGCGGCTAACGAAGTCGTTATCGACCGCATGAGGGATTCCCAGCCGTTCCTGGTCGACGTCGTGCCTGCAAAGAGCGAGATTCCCGAGCTCAATGGCAAGGTCATCCTCCATGCCGGGCCTCCCATCGAGTACTCCCACATGTCCGATCCCATGCAGGGCTCCTGCGTCGGCGCAGTCCTGTTCGAGGGCTGGGCAGACAACGAGGAGGACGCTCGCAAGCTTCTCGAGTCCGGCGAAGTCTCCTTCCGCCCCTGCCACTCCGTGCATGCCGTTGGCCCCATGGGCGGCATCACGACTGGCGGCATGGCAGTGCTCAAGGTCGTGAACAAGGTCGACGGGACCGTCGCCTACTGCACGATGAACGAGGGCATTGGCAAGGTGCTGCGCTTTGGTGCCTATGACCAGGAGGTCATCGACCGTCTGCACTGGATGGCGGATGTCCTGGGCCCCGTGCTCTCCGCTGCCATCCGCTCTGTCCCTGACGGCCTCAACATCAACCCGATGATTGCCAAGGCCATCACGATGGGCGACGAGTTCCACCAGAGAAACATCGCGGCATCCCTCGTTTTCCTGAAGACCGTGGCTCCGCTCATCACGGCACTCGACTGGGACCAGAAGGAGAAGCAGGACGTCATCCAGTTCCTTGCCGACACCGACCAGTTCTTCCTCAACATCATGATGGCCACTGGCAAGGCTATGGTCGACTACGCACGCAAGTACGAGCATGGCTGCGTCGTAACGACCATGGCGAGGAATGGCGAGAACTTCGGCATCAAGATTGCTGGTATGGGAGACCAGTGGTTCTGCGCTCCGGTCAATACGCCTCAGGGCCTCTACTTCACCGGCTACAGCGCAGAGGACGCCAACCCTGACATTGGCGACTCTGCCATCACCGAGACCGTTGGCGTAGGAGCCATGGCCATGATCGCCGCTCCTGGCGTCACTCGTTTCGTCGGCGCCGGTGGCTTCAAGGATGCCATCCGCTACTCCGAGGAGGCCGAGAAGATCTGCATCGCCCACAACTCCAACTGGACGATTCCAACCTGGGACTTCAAGGGCACGAACCTTGGCATTGACATCCGCAAGGTCGTGGCGACTGGCATCACCCCGACTATCAACACCGGTATTGCCAACAAGAAGGCGGGCCTGGGGCAGATTGGTGCCGGTACGGTGCTTGCTCCGCTGGGTTGCTTTACCAAGGCACTCGAGGCCTACGCAGCAAAGCTTGGCATCGAGTAGGCTCGACGCATGTTGAAGCCAGCAATGCGGATCTCTTCGTCACTTGTCTCCCAGATGGGAGATCCGCTTGCTGGCTCGGTTGTTCAGATCTTTGGCCATGGGCTCAATGTCCAGCCAGAAGGCGGCAACCTCTTCTACGTTGGGGGATTTGACAGGCCGCTTTCCTGCATCGGTCTCCAGCTGGCATCACGCCAGCTTGGGCAGTTGCTCAGGTCAGCTCGTATCCACGATTCTGTTCGCATCGAAGCGCGAGGTCTTTACCTGGCTCGCATGGGGCGGCCTGTTCTCCATCTGGTCTGGGAAGAGCCGGAATGCGTAAACCTCTCTTTTGAGTTCACGCTTTCTCCGGACCAGGTTTCGCACGTAGTACGAGCAATACGTGAGGTGGAGCCTCCACTTTCAATTGGTCTTGCTACAGGGCAGGATTTGTCCAATGCCTTGAAAGGGCTCCAAGTTGGAGGCAAGGCGCAAGAAGAGAGCGTCTTCTGGCTTCTAGGACGTGGACTTGGGCTTACCCCGACTGGAGATGACATCCTTTCCGGCTTTGGCGCAGGGCTTCTGGCCAAGGGAGACTGGGAAGCCTTTGCCTCACTCTCCAACGCCGTGAGGTCTGTCCTTTCGGAGCGCTCGACCACCCTCGTCTCCGAGGCATACCTTTCCGCCATGCTTTCGGGATCTGTCAACGAAGGGATGCTCGCTTTCCTTGAGGCGGCATATCTCGGGAAAGGCCTTCGAGAGCCCCTTGCCCGGGCACGTGACTACGGGCACACCTCGGGAGACGATATGCTCCTGGGCTTTTACACAGCATTTGCTCGACAGGGTGAAGCCCTCGCCAAAGTGGGACGTTAGTCGTTTCATTCATCCAAATTAGGAACGGAGGAGCACTACTATGACAAACTATCCGGAGCGCATAGTTATCGCCCTGGGCGGCAATGCGATCCTTACCGATGACCCCTCTGCAGATGCTCAGATACGCGCGCTGCAGAAGACCTGTGCCTATATCGTCCCTCTCATCGAAGAGGGCAAGGAGATCATCATCACCCACGGCAATGGCCCCCAGGTCGGAAACCTGCTCCTGCAGCAGGAGGCTGGGTCGTCTGCCAAGAGTCCTGCTATGCCCCTTGACACTTGCGTTGCAATGACTCAGGGATCGATTGGTTACTGGACCGTGCTTGCGCTCAAGACCGTGCTGAAGCGTGCCGGCCTTGACCGCAGGGTTGATGTTCTCATGACGACAACCTCTGTCTCGCCGGACGATCCTGCCTTCAAGAACCCCACGAAGCCGATTGGACCGTTCCTCTCCGAGGAGGATGCAAAGGCCGCCGCTGCAGAGGATGGATGCACCTACATCGAGGATGCCGGACGTGGATGGCGCAAGGTCGTTCCTTCTCCACAGCCGATTGATGTCCCTGGTTCCGCTTGCATTCCGACTCTGGTTGAGCGCGGCGATATTGTGGTTTGTGTCGGCGGCGGCGGTATCCCTGTTGTCGAGACAGAGGATGGTTTCCGTGGCGTTGAGGGTGTCATCGACAAGGACCTCACAGCAGAGAAGCTCGCTGAGATCGTCGATGCCGACAATCTCGTGATCTGCACTGGTGTCGACAATGTCTGCGTCGACTTCAACAAGCCGACCCAGCGTGCTCTTGGGAAGGTCACGGTCGAAGAGCTCGAAAAGTATATTGGAGAGGGTCAGTTCCCGCAGGGAAGTATGCTTCCCAAGGTCCAGGCCTGCATCCGCTTCGTCGAGTCCGAGGAGGGACGCAAGGCGACGATTACTTCGCTCGAGTGCCTGCGCGATCTGAGCAGCGGCGCTGGTACCCGCATCGTGAAATAAGCGATTCCAAACGATTCCAAACAAGAGAGAAAGGGAATGATCATGCTTGTTGCACGCGAAGAGCTCAAGCAGCTCATGAAGAACAAGTTCATGGCGGCTGGCCTGCATGAGGACCATGCAGAAGCCATGGCGGAGGTGCTCACCTGGTCGAGCGAGCGCGGACTCCATAGCCACGGAGAGGTCCGCGTTGAGTACTACACGGAGCGCATCTCGAAGGGCGGCATTACTGTTGACCCCAAGTGGACCTACGAGGAGACTGGTCCCTGCTCCGGCATCCTCGATGCAGACAACGGCTGCGGCTATCCCTTCGCAATCATGGGCCTCGAGAAGGCCATGGAAATGGCAAAGAAGAACGGCATTGGCGTCGTGGGCGTGAAGAACATCTCCCACTCGGGCGCTCTTGGCTATTACACCGAGATGGCTGCGAAGAATGACCTCTGCTGCCTTACCATGTGCCAGTCTGACCCGATGGTTATCCCGTACGGCGGAGCCGAACCCTTCTACGGCACTAACCCGATCGCCTTCGGCGCTCCGACTGCCGATGAGCGCTTCGTGAACTTCGACATGGCGACGACGGTGCAGGCCTGGGGCAAGATCCTCGACGCCAAGAGTGCCGGCCGTTCGATCCCCGACGACTGGGCTGTCGATGCCGACGGCAATCCGACGACCGACCCCCACAAGGTCAACGCCCTGCGCGCCATCGCCGGCCCCAAGGGATACGGCCTCATGATGGTCGTGGACATCCTCTCTGGCGTCCTTCTCGGCGTGCCTTCCGGTAGAAATGTCTCTTCGATGTATTATGACTTGTCCGAGGGTAGGAACCTTGGACATCTCCACATTGTGATCGACCCTGCACGCTTCTGCGGCTTGGATGAGTTCAAGCGCCACATGTCCCAGACGCTCGACGAGCTCACTGCCGTCAAGCCTGGCCCTGGCTTCGACAAGGTCTACTATCCGGGCGAGCGCGCGCTCATCCGCAAAGCCAAGTGTGACGCTGCGGGTGGCATAGAGATCGTGGACGACATCTACGATTATCTCGTCTCTGACAAGCTCTACATCCATAGCTGGGATCACAGGAACCGCTTCGCGGAGTAGCATGCCACGGGCGTCCATCGCTCTTCTCACAGCAGAAGCACGGACAGCATCTTGCGCTGGCCGTGCTTTTCTGTCGCACTTGGCAAGAAGTAGCGGGGTATTTCTCAGCAGCAAAGTCTATTTAGGCACTGGATTCCCTTGCGGCGCCGAAGCCCTTCTCGCGGCATCTCCCAGACTCTGAACTACGCACGGCTGAGTGCGAGGACGACAAAAGCCCAGCAATCCACAAAGCTTAAGCGCGACCGTGTATAGTTCCGGCGCAGGGGAAGCGCTGGAGGCGCGGGGATAAGCGCACCGCGCGTAGTCCTGACGTTCTCTGAGCGGCGTCTCGAGCTACTCGCTCCCGGCATCTCGATATGTGAAGTCCAGCCTGTAGGTGTCCTTCTCGAAAGCGGCATTGAAGATTTGCGTCAGCTGGCTCTCGGCGTTTGTTTTCGCTTCGTCGAGAAGCCCGCCGGCAACCGCCTCCTCCTCGCTCCTCTCGACGCACTGCCTCCGGAAGGCGCCAGAGTCCTCTACCGTTATGGGATTGAAGATGTTGTTGTTCTCCTCAAGTACGCCGCTCTTGTCCATGTCGGGAGTGTTCGAGATGATGTAGGGCTGGTCTAGCGTCACGTGGAGCAGCGATGTGTCTGTCTCGTCTTGCTCGAACTCCGCGGTGGAGAGATCCACACCTGCCTTGATGGTACCCGTGTAGCGGTACCAGAAGCTCTTCTCGGTGAATGGGACATCAAAGAGGTCAAGGAAGTCGCGGTTGGAGTCGGTCACCTTGTCGACAATCGAGTAGTCCTGAGAGGCGCTCACAAGCTCTCCCTCCTCTTTCACGCGCGTGAAGACCACGCTGGAGGAGAGTCTGGACGGCGTATTGGGCGGCGTATTGGGTCTGCTCGGGTTGGGGAGCCACTATTGGATAGATGCGCGCATAGAGGTACGCTCCCAGTGCTGCCCCCACAACGAGAACCGCAAGCCACACCTTCCACTCGCGCAGGATAGCCTTCATGCGCTTGGTTGTTTTCCCCATCTATACCTCCTCGGTTGTTGCTGCTCGGGTTTCTCAATCACTGGACTAACCATAAGCTCTTGAAGCAATCCCTCGCCGGGCGCGTCATCTATCGGCGGCGGGCATTCTAGGTCACTCGACGCTCGGCCCAGCTTCCGCGCACAGCTGTCACTATGCGAAAGGAGCTTCGACCTATGCGGTTCGTCCTCGAGCGTCGCACGAAGAGCCTCGGCGCGAATGAGCTGGTCCGCGACGTCAGCGAGCTGGTCAGAGAGCCTCTCGGCCTCCAAGGCAAGGAGCTCCTGCAAGGTATTCCACGCTGCTTTCCCCGGAGGTCCTCTGCAGCCTGCGAGAAGATAAGGCCTTCTCGGCGGCGTCTTTGGGCGAGAAGGAAGAGCGTTGCCAGGTCCCGCTCGTCGTAGGTGCGGCGGCCTCAGCTGCCGTCGCTTGGCGCGAGGACTCCGGCGCCACTGCGGCCCTGGTAACAGGCGCGCTGGATGTCTCGGCGAGAAAGGCCCACCAGGCGCTCTACCTCGGCAATCCTCCAGCCATGATGTTCGGCGGTCCCCATACGCTCACCTCCTCCTGATTAACCAAACATGTTCAACGGTTGAACAGTAATCGAGACCTGTCAGTACGCCGCCGACGGGTGCCGCTTCTTCGTAAAGAGGAGTGAAAAACTTGCGAATTGGGGACGCTGCCAGTGCGCTCTTTATCGGCATTTATGAATCGTGCGAAAAACTACCTGCGAAAACGTCACGACGATTCACAGGTACCGAGAAAGAGCGGTGGAAAGCGGCAGGCGAGCAGAGCGGTCCCGCGTGCGGTGTGTGACCCCGGTTCCTCTCCCGGCCGGCCTCAAGCTTGCAGATTTCGATTGTTTAGCCACCCCTAACCGATCGGAATTTGCAGTAATGCTCCCAACTTGCAGAAATCGATTAGTTAGAGTGGCCTAACCGATTGGATTCTGCAGAGAAGCCCTGAACTCATGTGCGGCGCCCACTCCGCGTTACCGTGCTGCCGCCGCCGCGCCGCCGTCACCTGCGTAGTGTGTCGAGCGGATTCCATATCGCCGCCACTCCGGGGGATACCTGCTAGAATCGACAGGCTATGCAAAGGAGCGAGAAGGGGCTTCACATGTGCGACAGCACTCAGCAGAACGACTTTGAGGTGCCCGCCTACAACGCGCAGGCAATCGAGGCAAAGTGGCAGAAGGCCTGGGAGGAAGAGGACCTCTACAAGACCGACGAGGACCCCTCCAAGCCCAAGAAGTACGTGCTGGAGATGTTCCCGTACCCCTCCGGCGACCTCCACATGGGGCACGCCGAGGCGTACGCGATGGGCGACGTGCTCGCCCGCATCTGGCGGATGCAGGGCTACAACGTCATGCACCCGATCGGCTGGGACGCCTTCGGCCTGCCGGCCGAGAACGCGGCCATCCGCAACGACGAGCACCCGTCCCGCTGGACCTACGAGAACATCGAGACGCAGAAGAAGTCGTTCAAGCGCTACGGCCTGAGCCTGGACTGGAGCCGCGAGATCCACACCTGCGACGAGGAGTACTACCGCTGGACCCAGTGGCTCTTCCTGCAGTTCTTCCGCAAGGGCCTGGCCTACCGCAAGGACGGCTACGTCAACTGGTGCCCGACCGACCAGACCGTGCTCGCCAACGAGCAGGTCAAGGAGGGTCTGTGCGAGCGCTGCGGCTCGGTCGTGACCAAGCGCGAGCTCACCCAGTGGTACTTCCGCATCACCGACTACGCCCAGGAGCTGCTCGACGACATGGGCCAGCTGGAGGGCACGTGGCCCGACCGGGTGCTCGCGATGCAGCGCAACTGGATCGGCCGTTCCGAGGGCGCCTGGGTGACGTTCGCCGTCGAGGGCCGCGACGAGCCCATCACCGTCTTCACCACGCGCCCCGACACGCTCCACGGCGCCAGCTTCATGGTCGTCGCCCCCGACGCCCCGCTGGCCGAGGAGATCGTCTCGGACGAGTGCCGCCCGGCCTTCGAGGAGTACCTCGAGCGGGTCAAGAGGACCAATGACATCGAGCGCCAGTCCACCGAGCACGTCAAGACCGGCGTGCCGCTGGGCGTCACCGCCGTCAACCCCGTCAACGGCGAATCGATCCCGATCTGGGCCGGCGACTACGTGCTGTCCGAGTACGGCTCCGGCGCCATCATGGCCGTGCCCGCCCACGACCAGCGCGACCTCGACTTCGCCCGCACGTACGGCCTGCCAGTCCGCATGGTCATCGACACCGGCGAGCCCGACCCGGCGGTCTCCGGCATCGCCACCACCGGCGACGGCGCCTACGTGAACTCCGGCTCGCTCGACGGCCTGTCCGACAAGGCCTCCGCCGCGCGCCGCATCATCGCCGAGCTCGAGGCCGCCGGCACCGGCGAGGCCACCGTCACCTACCGGCTGCGCGA
>ERZ773013.482-NODE-482-length-25167-cov-41.169202_pt1 | contig 25167 bp, 15 predicted proteins | sample MGYA00511670_ERZ773013 | MGnify/ENA primary metagenome ERZ773013 (study PRJEB29015, sample SAMEA2738120) | human oral metagenome | biome: human oral; feature: human-associated habitat; material: saliva | place: China | collected 2257 ... | reverse complement strand
TGCTCGCCGGTGATGGCCGGGTCGTTGCAAACACTAATAGTTTATGTGGCTTTTGTGTCTGTATGCAACCCCGCGGGGTGTGGGTTTGAACAGTACTTTTCAGATGTGCCGATGCCGGGGGCGTAAAACAGAATGGTTCTTCGTTCGGCGATATTTAGAGCGAGTAGGGGGTTTAAGGGGTCTTGCCTCACCCTGCACTCGGGCGTGTTTAAGGATGTATGTTTTTACATTCCCCCAGTGTTGCTTTAAGTGGGTTTCGATTTTTTCAAGGGAACCCATGGGATTGCAGTCAGTGTAACCACAAGATATGGGGTGAACACCAATGTAATTCCACTAGATATTCACCTCTGCACGTTTTCACCCCCTCCGCTTCCCGTGTGGGAACCGGTTTTTCTGAATGATTCAGCAATGCATAGCGGGTGAATAGAGTGCATAATTGGGGATTGTCGAGCGGGTTTCCCCTTATTGAATCGGGTATTTCTTCTGAACGACTGAAGGCCTCCTTGCCACCAGAAGGTTGAACCAACCCCTCTCCCCTCCCCTATCTTTTGCAAACACCGAGGCACAGCTCTTTTATTTCCCAAGTCATAAATATGATTGAAATCACTTAATTTAACATGCGCGCCACCTCTCGCCGAAGCACCCACCCCCATCAAATAGCCCCCCATCAATAGAACATGGTCACAATACTTTACGGTGATTGATATCTTGAGTGATCCATAGACTCACAGAGATTACTAAGGTACTTTTTCGTGCATTTTGAGCTCAAAATAGTCTAAAATGAATCGTGCAACACATCAATGATGATTCGATAGTATTACCTACCCTCTCACCGGGGTGTGAACACAGGAGTCTCAACGATGAGTTCATAGCGTATCCGTTCGCTCCACCAGCAACATGTACGCACCCGAGGTCACTTCCGGATGTGGGCTGAAACCGCGGCATTTGCCCAAAGTTTTACCCCCTTTCACGACCTCACCCAACACGCCATACAACCACGCACCCGCCGCCGGGTGCCCCGAGCCCGCCTCGGAAACAATCAAGGAGTTCACCGATGCTCTCACCCTCTTCGAGCACCCGTTCCGCCGTTTCCCGCCTTATGAGCCGCCGTACCCTACTGCTCGGTGGCGCGGTTTCCCTCATGGCTGGTTGCGCCTCCGATATTCGCCCGCTGAGCGAAGAAGCAAAAGCTAAGGTAGGCTCCTCCACTCCTTCCGCGAGCGCTTCCGCTTCTGCGTCTAGTTCACCAGCTGCTTCACAGTCTGCTTCGGCGACCGCATCAGCAAGCGCTAAGAGCAGCTCGTCCAGCGCGGCACGCGTACCCGTATCTGAGGATGCACTCGTTGAGGGTTGGGAAAAGTACCCCGGCCCTCTGAAGCTGACCGGCGAATACATGGGCGAGTACCAGCCCGCAACGGATTCTTCCCCTGCGAAGAACGTACCTAAGCCTCTCAAGGCCGTTCCGCACCGTGAAGAACCGACCTTCCAGGGCGCCTACGAGACGTTGCGTGCCTACTACAGTGCTCAGATTACCGCGCTCAAAGATGGCCGCTACGCGGATCAGGCGATTGAGCTGACCTACCCGGCAGACAAGAGCGCCATCGACGAGGTTAAAGCAGTCAAGGAACTGTATGAGCAGAACGGCTGGTACATGGACTTCACGTGCAGCATTTCCATGCGGAATACGGAGCCTCGAACCGCCCTGAAGAACGGTGACGGCTACGTAGAAATCATGATGGACGCCAAGTATTCTGCCACCGCCATCCATCAGCCGGACGGCACCGAACGCAAGATACCGGCAATTACTCAGGTAGCCATTCCGCACGTGATGCTCTACACAGAGGGTAAGTGGTGGCGAATCGGCAACGATTATCTGAACGAGCGTCTGAATGGCGGCAAGGGATCTTCCGCCTCTTCTGGCTCCGGAGGTTCCAGCTCTGCTGGTTCTAGCGGTTCTTCGGGTCGCGGCTCCACTAAGGTCTAAATCCGCAGGGGTCTAATACCCTAGTCGAGAGCAGCCCGTCTCATCAATTCCATACGCACTAGCCCAAAGTCGTTGAGGCACAGTTTCCCCTGCACCTCACCGACTTTGGGTTATTACGTCTTAAAGACAATGTCCAGGGTTTTTTGACGAAGTTTTAAAACCAGTCTTCTATAGTAAGAAGTGGATACTTCATACCGCCGCAGTTCACGCTCCGGCACACCCGTATCCCGGTACCCCCCCCTGTACCGCGCACCATACAAAAACGATGAGGCAGATCCTTTCGTGCGCATCACAGCGTTGTGAAGCGAGCTACCTCAATCAACCACTTTCAGGAGATACCATGTCCTTCCGGCCGAGTGCACACGCCAGCTTCTCTGCTAACGACCGAAACGGATTGACCCGCCGCGCCGTTCTTTTTGGCGGTCTGACCGCCGGTGCTTTGGCTCTAGCCGGATGCGCTTTCAACAAGGATATTCGCCCCACCGGTACCGGCGATACTTTCTCCGGCTCCCCGAGCGCCTCCGCCTCCCCCTCAGCTTCGGCTTCGCCTTCTGAGTCTGCCTCGGCTTCGGCATCCGCTTCGTCTTCATCCTCGTCCAGCCATAACAACGCGAAGATTATTCCGTCCGACGAGTTCTTGAAGGACTATAAGAAGTACATTGGCGACGTCAAGTACGAGTACAAGCCCGCCATTGCGCACTATGTTGAGCCGACCGACACCTCCCCCGCGAAGAACGTTCCGATTCCGGTCATTGATACGGTGGCTCAGCGTACCGTCAGTCTCGAGGGCGCCTACAAGACCCTGGCCGCTTATCAGAGCGCGTACATTGCCGCGATGTACAGCGGCGATCTGCAGTACCTCAAGGGTCTGGTCCACGGCGCTGACAGCGGTCTGGTCAACAATCTGAAGGCTATTGCTAAGCTCTACGCTGCGGGCGGTTGGACTAAGGACTACGAGAGCAAGCTGAGCATCCGTGACGATAAGGACGGGAAGGCTCTTGCCTCTTCCGATTTGGCTGTTGTGGCGTTCCCCTGCCGGGATGTCGTCAAGGAATACACCATCTACCAGAAGGGCACCGGTGAGGTTCAGAAGGCAAGCACCCTGGATGTCGTTATCTATGTGGTGTACGCCGAGGGCAAGTGGCGCGTGACTAGCCGCGAGTACTTCGTGTCCCAGTACAGCGACCAATTCCGCAAGGTCTTTGAGGGTCCCTCCTCATCGGCTTCGGCAAGCAAGTCCAGCGGTGGCAGCTCCGGTGGCTCTAGCTCCGGTAGCAGCAACGATTTCAAGGTCTAGGCTCTGAGGCTCTAGGATTTGAGACTCTAAGCTCCAAGATTAGGATTTGAGCGCAGCACCCCTGACGAAAGCGGGGCGGGTATCAACTGATACCCACCCCGCTTTCGTATGTTTTTGTGCCGCGGCGTTCCGGCGCAGCAATATAACCCGGTACAGCAACAGCCCCGCTCCTTGGCAACTAGGAAAACCAAGGATGCGGGGCTGTGCAATACTATCTGGCGCACCGCCTTCTAGGAGGTGGAACGCTCACGCAGACGCTCGTGAACCTCGCTCACAAAGCGGTTCTGATTATCGCGAGCATAATGCACGACCTCACCGATGACGGTAATAGCCGGCGCCCTAACCGATGCGCAATCTACCTGAGCGTTCTCAAGGGTCGTGACAGTCACGCGCTCCTTCTCAGAGAAACCGTTCTCAATGGTTGCCAGCGGCGTGTCAGCCTCAATCCCACGAGAGAGCAGAGACGCCACCGTATCGGGCAGGGTACGAACGCCCATCAGCAGCACCACGGTGCCCTGGGCGCGCAGGGTCGCCTCAACAGCCGACACTTCGGTTTCCGACAGGCCGGAATGACCAGAAATGACGGTGAAAATCGAGGACACCTTACGCAGGGTCACCGGAATCGCCGCACGCGCAGGAACCGCAATGGCGCTGGTAATGCCGGGGATAACCTCAGCCTCCAGGCCTGCGGCGATGCACGCATCCAGCTCTTCAGCACCGCGACCGTACACGTACGGGTCGCCACCCTTCAAACGCACCACGGTCTTACCCGAGAGCGCGTAATCAATCATGAGCTGCTGAATGCGGGACTGCGGAACAGCGTGCTTACCGGGAACCTTGCCCACATCAACAATGAGGGCGTTCGGTGCGTACTCGCCGTACTCCTGCGGGGCGAGGTGATCCAGAAGGACCACGTCCGCCTCACTCAGGGCACGTGCCGCACGCAGGGTCAGCAGGTCAGCGGCACCGGGGCCGCCACCCACAATGTAGACCTTGCCGGGGCTCTCAGCAGGCTCGCCGGGCAGAAGAATGCCGCGTTCCGTCACGCTATCGTCCAGGGTGTGCCCGGGCGCCCCGCCCGCGAGAATTTCGTCAATAGTGGCGAACTCGCGGGGCGGGAACGGAGGAATCTTCGGGCACATACTACGCTGCCGGGACCGGGTTGAGGTCACTGGGCTTGCCCACGGGAATCTTGGCACCGGTCAGCAGGACGGTGTTGGACTCGCCAGCTTCTGCCGCCGCAATTTCCTCGGGGGTTGCGGGGCGAATCTGCTCGCGCTCCAGCACATACAGGTGCGATGCTTCATCGCTACCGTCGGGCTCGTTGATGAAGGCACGGAAGCGGCGCAGGCGGCGCTCGTCGCGCAGGGTTGCTGCCCACTCGTCCTCGTAGGAGTCAACGTGACGCTGCATGTCGCGCTCCAGGTCCTCGCACACGCCCAGGGAGTCCTCAATGAGGACCGACTGCAGGTGTGCCAGACCGTCACCGTGCTCCTCATCCAGATCCTCAAGCCAGCGAGCGGTACGCTGCAGCTTGTCTGCGGTACGGATGTAGTACATCAGGTAGCGGTCGATGTAGCGGATGATGTCCTCGCTGGAAGCATCCATGACGAAGAGGCGACCGTGAGCGGGGTTCGCACCACCGTTACCGCCCAGGTACAGGTTCCAGCCGTTGGTGGTCGCAATCAGACCAACGTCCTTGCCCTGTGCCTCAGCACATTCACGGTTACAACCGGAAACACCGAACTTGAACTTGTGCGGGGAACGCAGACCGCGGTAACGGTTCTCGAGCTGAACTGCCATGCCGGTAGAGTCCTGAACACCGAAGCGGCACCAGGTCGAACCCATGCAGGACTTCACGTTACGCAGGGACTTACCGTATGCCTGACCGGATTCGAAGCCGGCATCCACCAGACGCTCCCAAATGTAGGGCAGCTGCTCCAGGCGAGCACCGAACATACCGATACGCTGCGCACCGGTAATCTTCACGTACAGACCGAACTCTTCAGCGACCTCTGCGATGACACCCAGCTTCTTAGCGGGAATCTCACCTGCAGGAATACGCGGAACGACGGAGTAGGTACCGTTCTTCTGCATGTTCGCCAGCGCACGGTCGTTGGTCTCCTGAATACCACCGCGGCCTGCGTCCAGGACGTAGGAGTTGCGGAAGGAGGAGAGAATCGATGCAACGGTCGGCTTACAGATAGCACAGCCGTCGCCACCGCGGCCGAAGCGTGCCAGCACGGAGTCGAAGTCGTCCAGGCTGGTCAGGCGCACAGCCTCAGCCAGCTCTGCACGGGAGAAGTCGAAGTGCTCACACAGTGCCTTGGAGACGGTCAGACCCATCTTCTTCATCTGCTGCTCCAGAGTCTTCTGTAGCATCGGAACACAGGAACCACACTGGGTACCCGCGGTGGTGCAGGACTTCAGGGATGCAACATCGTGGTTGCCGTCAACGATAGCCTCGCGGACAGCACCGAAGCTGATGTTGTTGCAGGAACACAGGATTGCGTCGTCGGGCAGTTCGGTGTCGGGGATGCCGTCGCCGCCGCCAGCTGCGGTCAGGTAAACGTTCGGCTCAGCGGGCAGTTCGCGACCGAGCAGGGGCTTCAGAGAGTCGAAGGGAGCGGTGTCACCAACGAACACGCCACCCAGCAGGGTCTTTGCGTCGCCGCTGGTCACAATCTTCTGGTACATGCCGCGTGCGGGATCTGCGAACAGAACCTCGAGGCAACCCTCGGTGGTGCCGCGGCGGTCACCGAAGCCAGCCACCTGAACGCCGGAGAACTTCAGCTTGGTTGCAATGTCGAACTCTTCAACCTGAGCTTCTTCGTTGTCGTTGAGCAGGTTAGCTGCCACAGCGTCAGCCATAGCGTTAGCCGGTGCGACCAGACCCCAGGTACGGCCCAGTACGCAGGCGACCTCACCGATAGCCCAAATGTGCTCGTCGGAGGAGTGGCATGCGTCGTTGACGAGAATACCGCCGCGCTCGCCCAGTGCCAGGTCGGCGTCGCGTGCCAGCTCGTCGTTGGGGCGAATACCGGCACCGAAGACCACCATGTCGGCGGGCAGGGTGCGGATTTCTGCATCCTCAGAGGGAGAATCTGCGATGGAGACGGAGACGACGTTGCCGTCAGCATCCTTGTTGATGCCGGAGATGTACACGCCGGTCTCAATCTCAATGCCGGTTGCCTTGATCTGGGCGTTCACGGCGTAACCGCCGCCCTGGTCAACCTCAACGGAGAGCAGCCAGGGTGCCACGTCCAGGATGGTGGGCTCTGCGCCCAGGTCCTTCAGACCCTCAGCTGCTTCGAGGCCGAGCAGACCGCCACCGACGACGATACCGCGGGGTGCGCGGCCGAGGGTGTCCTGCAGGCGCTTGACCTCGGAGACCATGTTCTTCACGTCGTCAATGGTGCGGAAGACGTGTGCGGCGTCCGAGTTAAGAATGGGGATGCGAACCGCGCGGGAACCGGTTGCGAAGACCAGCACGTCGTAGGGGTACTCGTTGCCTTCGGTGTCGGTGACGACGCGGCGGGTGCGGTCAAGCTTCTCTGCGCGGCAGTTGTTGACCAGGTTGATGTTCTCTGCATTCCACAGTTCGGGGTCACCGAGGGTCAGGTCCTTCTCGGTGTCCTTGAAAATCTTCTCGATAGCAACGCGGTCGTAGGGGATGTAGGGCTCATCGTTGAGGACGGTGATGGTGTCCGCTGCGCGACCGGCAGCTTCAGCGCCTTCGTGGTACGCGCGTACAAAACGCCACGCAGCGGGGCCTGCGCCGACAACGAGAATGTTGCGGGGGGTGTGCGACATGGATTTTCCTTCCTAGTTGTAATGCAGGTAGTTCATGGCACTTATCTACCCTCAGTGTGCGGTTGGACCGTGCCCGGCGTTGGAACTCCTAGTTTCCGTACCGTTGGGCTCGTACCTGATGCGTACCGAGTAGTTGAAGCGCCCGCTTCTTTAGAATGCATCTGAAAATTACGAAACATTTTTGTGTGGGATTATGTTGTTTTTTCAGGCAGTCAAAAGGCGTTTTAAACTACGACTTTTATCGTACACGCTAACGCGGGGTTGAAGTATCGAAAATCCGCATTTTTTGGGAAAATTTTCCAAAAAAATCCGCGGAATACCGGGCTAGAATAGGGCATTCTTACCTTATCTAAACATAACTTAGGTAAGGCTAATCTATAAAATTCAAGGTCATCTTTTAGGGTAAAAATAACCTTTAGAACCCTTCGCGCGCCCCATTTCCAAATGTGGGTTTCATAAGGTAAACTCCAAACAAAGAACACACGAACCGCTATTGTGTCCTGCACCCCGCGCGGCGCAGACCACCACTTCGAAAGGAAACCCCCATGGCTGAGAACTGGGTACGCATCTGCGCCGAATCTGACCTCGAAGAAAACTGGGGTGAAGTCGCCCTGGTCGACGGCTACCAGTACGCCATCTACAAGACCAAGCACGGCATCTTCGCCAGCGACCACCTCGACCCGCACAGCCAGGCACTGGTCCTCGCACGCGGCATCGTCGGCGAGAAGAACGGCAACCCCACCATCACCTCCCCCCTCTACAAGGAGGTCTACGACCTGACCACCGGCGAGTGCGTCTCTGACCCCTCCTACTCCATCAAGGTCTACCCCGTAGAGGTCCGCGACGGCGACGTCTACCTCAAGACCGCCTAAACACTCACACTTCACATCTCAAACACAGCAACACAAAAACCTCGGGACCATGACGTCCCGAGGTTTTTTGTATTAACACTTTCAGCCTTACGAGCGCATCTACACGCACCGCAAACCTGAGTTGTTAGGCGGCATCCAGCTGCGCAATAGCCGCATCCATGCGGTCAATGAAGCACTCCGCCACCACGGCAGCAGAAGCGCCACCCTGCGCGTTCACCAGCGGCGCGGCAACCTTCACCGGCACACCGGTCGACTCAGCATCACGGCGCATCTTACCGGCAAAGAAACCCTCCGCCAGCAGGTAGGTCGCAGCAAACTTAGGCTGATGCTCAGCAACCACCTCGTGGAACTTCGGATCAATCGCGGCAATGAAGCCGTGATGCACCGGAACGTGCAACTCCTCAGCCAGCAGCTCAGCCGCGCGGCTCATGTCCGCGCGACCATCAGCGCGGGAAGAACCCGCCGCACCCTGAACCACGGGGCCGTCGCCGGGAGTCCAGCCAGCTTCCTCCAAGCGGGCGCGGGTCAGCGCGGCAAGGCGCGCATCCGGGCCCAGAGACTCACCGATGCTGATGCGCTCAATGCCGCTATTGCGTGCGGCACGGCGCAAGTCCACCTGAGTGTGGAAGCCGGTCGAGAGCAGAATCGGCACAATCACGCAGGGCTCATCATTGGGCAGGGAGGCTGCGGCATCATCAACGCTGGGAGATTCCACATCCACATATGCGGCGTGGACACGGTACTCCACACCGTCGTTACGCTGTGCGAGCAGGAACTTAATCTGCTCACGAATCAGCGTGATAGCCTCGCGACCGGCGACCGAGTCGGTGCCGTGCGAGGTTGCGATTACATTCAGAATAGTCATATTTCCATTGTATGAAAGGAACACCCCGCTTCCCTACTCATGAACACGAGTAACGAAGCGGGGTGTTGCGCGAAGGCTAAATCTTAGTTCTTGCGGCGGCGTGCCACAACCAGTGCGGTACCTGCAGCCAGGGTGATAGCACCAGCTGCTGCGGCGAACATAGCGCCGGATGCGCCGGTCTGAGCCAGCTTCGAGGAGGAGCTACCGGAGGTCGAGGAGCTACCTGCGGAAGAACCACCACCGAGGGAGGAACCACCGTTAGAGGAACCACCATTGGAACCGCTCACACCCAAGTTGTCGGATGCGCCGGAACCCGTGTCAGAACCACCGTTGGAGCCGCCCTTGTGGCCGGCCGTGTTCTGGTCGGCAGTGCTGCTCTCAGAAGCGGAAGCGCTCGCGGAAGCGGAAGCGGAGGCGCTCGAAGATGCCGATGCGCTCGCCGATGCGCTGCTGGAGCTGCTTGCGGAGCTCGACGCGCTCGCAGAAACACTCGAAGAAGCAGACGCGCTAGCGGATGCCGATGCGGACGCCGATGCGGACTCGCTCGCCGAGGGGGTCACGGTGGGAACGCTCGGAACCGCGGTCGGGGATGCGCTCACCGATGCACTCGGAATTGCAGAAGCACTCGGGGCAACAGAAGGCGCCACGGACGCGGTCGGCAGAGACGGCGAGGTGGGCTCTTCCGAAGGCGCTACGGTGGGTTCTGCAGTCTTGGTGGGCTCAGCAGTCGGTTCTGCAGTCTTGGTGGGCTCAGCCGTTGCCGAAGGCTCCGCGGTGGGTTCTGCGGTCTTGGTGGGTTCTGCGGTTGCCGAGGGCTCAGCAGAAGGCGCGACAGTCGGTGCCACGGTGGGCTCCGCGGTGGGAGCAACGGTCGGCTCAGCAGAGGGTACCTCGGTGGGCGCAACGGTCGGCTCAGCAGGCTTAGTGGGCTCTGCGGTCGGTGCCTCGGTCGGAGCAACAGTCGGCTCTGCAGTCACGGTAGGCTCAGCAGAAGGCGCGACAGTCGGCTCAGCAGTCGGTGCCACGGTCGGAGCTACGGTGGGAGCAACGGTCGGCTCAGCAGACTTAGTGGGCTCGGGTGCCGGGGTCTGTTCCGGTGCCGAGTTCGCTGCCAGGCGGTTCAGCCACAGCTGATCCTCGTAGGTGTTCGGGTTCTCGAAGCTGGTCGGGTAGATAATATCGCCGTTGGGCAGTTCGAGAGCGTTGTAGCCGCCGCTCTTGTCGGTCTTGCGCATCGAGGAGAGCACCACCTCGTTCACCTTGTTCAGGGTCTCATCCATGAACACCAGGCGGGAGCCGGATGCGTCCACCACAACCACGTTGCCCGCACGGGTCAGGAACATGGTGGCGACCTCGGTCTTCTCGAAGCCCTCAAGAGTTGCGGACTCGCGGACCACGCTGAAAGTGCCGTTCTCGTACTTGAGGATCTGCACCTTACCGCCGTACCAGTTGTTCCAACGGTAAATGTAGCCCTTGGGGCTAACCAGGGTCGAGGGCAGGGCGGTGGTGTACCCCTCGGGCGAGGAGTTCGGCACCAGGGACACGCCGTTGTTGCTCATGTGCAGCAGGTGACCCTTCTGAACCGCCTTTTCGCCGGCCGCATCGTAGATGGAGGTCGACGGCGCGTACACGAAGCTGCCGTCGGGCAGCGGTGCGAGGGTCACGGTGTTGTTGGAGAACGAGTCGCCGTAGTACTCGTCGAGCGAGTAGGCGTTCACAACCTGCGGGTCGATAGAGTCGGGCTTCGGCAGAGCCTGCGAGGTTGCCTTGCCGGATGCGTCAATGATGGTCAGCTTGCCGCCGCCCTGACCGTCAATGCTGAGGATGCCCCAGGTGTTGTTGGCAGGGTTGTAGCCGATTGCCTTGACGGTGTTGGCGCCGAGGTCTGCGTCGGAGTAGGTGCCGGAGGAGACGAGCTTGCCTTCGGCGGTCACGGTGTACAGCTCGGGCTTGTTGGTCTCGCTGCCGATGACGAGCATACGGTTGCCGTCAGCGTCTACAGCGAAAACGCCCTTGATTGCCTTCAGTACGCCGGTGTCGGTCATCTTCAGGTTGGAGCTGGTCAGCACGGTGTAGGTGGTGTCACCGCTGAAGCTCGGGGGTGCCACGTGCACGATGTGGTTCTGACCCAGACGTGCGGTGTTCTGGGGCTGGCTCACGCCCGCGCCGGTGTTGTAGGACTCGGCGGCGCTGTAGGCGCTCTTAGGGGTGTTGGCTGCGCTACCGTTGTAGGAGATGCTCAGCGGGTCGAGGCTGGCGCCTTCGTTGTAGAAGTCAGAGAAGGCGTGGTTACCGTCGGCGGTCAGGTTCGCGGAGATGCCGCTGATGCTGACCACGCCGTCCTTCTCGCTCTGCTTGGCGGTGCCGGTGCTCAGGGTCGCCATCTTGACTTCCATGGGGCCCTCGAACTTGCCGGAGGCGTAGTTCTTGGTGCGCACGGTCATGTAGAGGGAGCCGGTGCCCTCAGCGAGGTTCAGTTCCACGCGGGGGTTGGAGAAGGTGAGGTTCAGGGCGCAACCAGTTTCGGGGTCCTGACCTTCGGCGCAGTGGCCGGTGAACCAGAGGCGGCCGGCAGCCTGCAGGGTGACCTGCTTGCCGTCTTCAGAGACGGTGGTGGAGGTCGGGGTGAAGGTGAACTGCTTTGCGGTTGCGTCCCAGGCTGCGCCGTCGGTCATTTCGCGGGGCATACCGTTGTAGGACAGGAAGGAGGCGCGCACGCCCCAACCGAAGGATGCGCCGGCGGTTGCCTGGTCGCCTGCAGCGACATTCTGTGCGGCAACGTTCTGGGCAGCGATATTAATGTTCTCGGCGAGAACGGGTGCCAGGGGCAGGGCAACAGCGCCAGCAACGGCGAGGGCGCAGGCTCCCTTGGAGAGGCGGGTGCTAGATGTGAAAATCTTCATTGGTGTGTATCCATACTATCGACATTGTTAGGACAGGCTCACTATATCGACAGTGTGAGTATTTCTCAACATCAGATTCCAAGAAACTGTTTTATGACAGAACGCCTCGCACCACACTAAAGGGGATACAACTACCCCACGCCAGCATGCCGCCCAAGTACCGGGGGCCGCCACTCCCCCAGCCTCTAGGCAACTAATCCTTCTTCGAAGCATGTACACGCGACACGCCCAAGGCGCCAAGAATCAGGCCGCCACCCAAAATTACCAAAATCGGCAGAAGAGGCAAGCTCTTACCCGTATTGCGGGTAATCTGCGCCTCCGTTGCCTTCACACCATCCGGCGACCCGTGCTCAGTACGAACCTGAGAGGAAGAACCATTCAGAATCGCGGCGCGGCGAGACTGCGCCGCCGAGTCGATACCCGAAGGCAGATTAGAGTCGGGGGTCGGCGCCTGAACAGGCTGCGCCTCCTCAGTGCGGTACCCCAGAGCCGAGGAAGACTCGGTAACAGAACCACCCGAGGGGCGCGGAACAGAAATCGTGGCGTCCTTAGTGCCCGGAGCCATGGCGGTATCACCCTGAATACCGCGGGTCTTAGACCTAGAACCTGCGGCGGGTGTGCTCGCGCCGGATGCACCTGCAGTATCAGTGGCAATCGTAGGATTCGCAGAAGGTTCCGCAGCAGATGCGCTCTCGTTCTTAGAGGAAGAATCAGACGACGAGCCGCCATTATCGACAGAAGCCTGAGTCACCGTAAAACGGACCGTATTCAGCTGAAGGTTGCCATCATTGGCGGCGTCAAATGCTGCCACCAGGTACGTCTTGCCAATCTGCAAGGACGCACCGGGCACACCAATCACCGCCTCGAAAGCACCGGCAGAAATGGATTCCGGGCCAACGTGCACAATGGCGAGCGCGTCCCCTACCGTGTTGCCTTCAGAGTCAACTTCCATAACCATCAGGTCGTAGCCGCTGGTATTCTGCGCGAAGTTCGTGCCGAGAATCGTAACCGGCTTCGTGTCGTCCTGGGAGTCACCCTGGGAATCCTGTACGGACAGGCGCGGTTTACCCTTCCTCTGGTTCTGCGGGTCGTACACGCTGGTGTCTTCGGAGACAATGTACCGTCCGCGCGGCACCTTAACCGGGGCTGCCGTTGAGCTTTCCGGCGTGGGGTGCAACGTATCCCTAAGAGTGGGTGAGAGCTGGTTGTCTTCGTCCTGGTCGTTCTTCGCGCCAGAGATCGGAGTGGGGCTCGCCTCGGAAGTTTCTGCTTCTTCATGCTCAATATCGACCGTCGGCTCGGTGGGCTTTGCCTTACCGTTGCGCGGGTCGACTGTCTGAACTAGACGCCTCCCATCTTCTTTAACAAAGAATTCGTAGGCGATATTGTTGACGCTGTCGGTCAGAACGATGACGTACACAACTTCTTTTCCCCTGGCAAGGCTCATGAGGAGGCTATATTCGCCCCTGTTCTCCCCCTCGGATACCTGCGGGTTCTCAACAATGGAACCGCCATATTCGCCAGTAACAGTGTAGAAGTCGATGTCTACCAGAATGTCTGTAGCCGTCAGCTCTTGAGGGAGTCCGTTCCACCGCAGCAGAAAACCGCCCTCTTGAAGCTGCGCCTTCATGGTGACTTTAGATGCCGCGTTCTGCTTCTGCCCGTTCGGTGCAACGTCATTCTGTTCCACACGGTGCCCATCCACACGGTGTCCAACGCTTTTGGGTACCGCCGTATGCGTGGTGACGCGGATTTCCGCCGCCATGGAAGGTGCAACAAGCCCGCATTGAAGCCCCGCAATCAAAAGGGTTGCGGTGACAACACAGTACTTTGTTGAATGAGTGCTCATGCGATGCGTCTTTTCATGGTGGAATTGATGCGTGCTAGCGGCATGTCTTCGTATGCTCTTGGGAGCCTTTCCGGGTTGTAAGGTCCCCGGAAAAGTCGTACCTTACTCCGCCTCGCATTTCCTCCGGTGAAAACACAAAAGTAGCGCGCATCTATTTATCGGTTATTTCAACCCTATCACGAACCTTAAGGTTTATTCACGTGGGGGTAGATGCTTTTTGAACACCCTGAACACGCAATTCACCCCCGCAATCTGCAACTACAGATTACGGGGGTGAGGGATATCTCAAGACATATTGAGGGCATGAATAAGTGCCCTACCAGCAGGCACAACGCGCAAGCGCACCAAGGGCTTTAGGAGCTCAGAAAGCCCCTGCGGTGAGCCGTCCACGCGGCGCCAACCACGAGGGTCAGACCAACGCCACCAATAGCCCATAACGCCGTACCATGCTGAGCCACCTCTTCGCTGGTAGGAGCCGCAACGGAAGCCGCAGCCTTCACGCCATCCTGGCGGTCAGCGTTCGTATTGGACTGCACATGGGTGGTGGTCGAGTTCACCGCGGCAGAACGAGTATTGGTTTCCGAGTGGATGACGGGCGTGAAGCCCTTATTGCCATTACCGGAGGTGGCATCACTCGTGGGTCCCTGTGCGACCGCGCCGGAATTTGCGGCAGCCGCAATAGATGCCGGGTCAGAACCAGAACGGTACGCGGACGCCAAATCAGTTCGCGTGGGTTCAATAGCCGAACGCGGAGTCATCGTGCGCGCCTGAGCCAAAGTCTGCAGGGCCTGACGCTGACGTTCCGCCTTCGCCTCCTGCTGCTGGGACATAGCGCTCACTGCCGCCAAAGTCGACTGAGGCGCACTCGAGGCGGGTTCCTTCGACCCCGAAGTAGAGACGCCACTCTGGGCACTGCGCTGGGCAGGGCTAGTAGCCGCATCAGTCTTGGCGCTGGGGGCCACCGTAGCGCTCGCATCCTGGCGCGGCTGTTCAGCCTTATTCGAAGCTTCTGCGCTGGGAGCGGCAACACCGGTCACACTAAAACGCACCGACGCAACATCGTAGGGGGTGTCAATATCATCAGAACGCACCAGGAGGGCAATGTACACCGAGCCGGTCTTCAGCAGAGAACCAGGCATGCCGATAGCCACACTGAACTCGCCGCCCACAATGCTCTCAGGGCTGATGTGGGTGTACGAGATGGCCTCGCCCTTAACGTTGCCGTTCGCGTCGGATTCAACCACCATCAGGTCGTAACCGCCCTTGTAAGCGGGCAGGTGCTTGGCGCTAATGGTCACGGGCTTAGTTTCAGAGTCGGAGCGGACCTCAGTATATTCGACGCTCAGCTTCGGAGGAGTCTGGCTGTCACGGGATGCAGTGGTGCTGCCGGGAACTTCCTGAACCTTCTGCACATGAGGCGCCTCATCGGAGGTTTCAGCAGGAACAGGGGCAACCTCGGAGGAAATCTCCTGGTTTCCGTTCTGGTGGCCTAGTTCCTGTTCGCTCTTCTTTTCTTTTTCGCGAATCTTCGCCAGAGCCTTCAGCTCATCAGCGGTCAGCTGGTGGTTGTCGTCATCCTGGTCCGCGTACGCCTCATCAGAGTCGTTCTCTACCGGAATGACGTGGGGAATAAGCGATCCCTCAGAGATTTTGAATTCGCCGTAGCCCATATCGGAGGTTTCCAGATCCATGGCACTAATGGAGTAGTAACCTTCGGCAGGCATCTGCGGCATGGTGAAAGTGAGCAGCATGGAGCCGTCAGCGGCACGCTCAGCCTTAATCTCGGTGGGCTCAAAGGTGTCAGAAGCCGCCATGGAGCCACTGGAGGTGTAGTACTGCATGACGAGGTAGACTCGCGACGCATCGCCTACATAGGCGCCCTCGTAGAGGGGTGCGAGCTTAACGGTCGCCTTGCCGTTCTCGACGGACTGCACGAGAACCTCTACGGTATCGACCTCAAGTTCAAGATTTTCGTAGGGGCAGTTGGAGGCAAATTCGCTATTCATCAAAGATGCCAAGCAGTCGTTTACATTAATTGCTTCAGCCTCGGTTGCGGAGGCGCCAGGAAGCACAAAAGCACTTGCACCCAAAGCGGCGGCAAGCGAAAGAGCATGAATTCGTTTCGGAAGTTGAGTGATAGTCATGTGTGCCATTTCAAGCGATGTAGGCACAAAGCCTGGACTAGGGAAGGCTCACCACAAGCCGGTGTTTCTGATCCAGGTATTTGCGCATCAGTACGTCGGTTACACCCTAGACTAACACGGATATTGCACTTAATGTTGCATTGCATTCATGTGCTAAAACTTTATGTCGCAATAATCGCAAAATAAAAGGGAATTAAATACTTTACTGAGATATAAATAACGCAAAATTCAAATACCAGAAAATATTCCCCACAGTGCACTAAAAAGAGATTTTTACACCATTCCCAACGCACAACCCAACGCACAACAGCGTCAAATATCCAGACACACAAAAGGCGCCCCACCAAACACGCACCCCATCAGTGCGCACCCGACAGGGCACCTCCCGCATCATGGCAGCCCCACAGAGGGCCCGCCTACACGCCTCACAGCACGAAGAAACAGATACGCTGAACTACTCCGCGTCCAACTCTTCAGCATCCTCAATGCGACGACGATACACATTAACCGCCACAGCAGTACCCACAAAGGCAACCGAACCCAGCAGAGCAATACTCAGCGGCAAAGTGCCCTCCGGCAGAGGGCCATTATCCTGGGCGCTCGCCTCCAGCTTCGAACCGGAAGAATCACCGCGCGACTTCGAACTACGAGTATAGAAACTACCCGAACCAGCAGCACCCACATTCTCCTGAGGAGAAGCAACAGTCACCGTTTCAGACTCCAACGGCTGATAGCCCAGCAGGTTCACCACGGTACGACCAGGCAATAGCGTCGCATAACCAGACATAATCATCGTCTCAGGAGCCTGCACAGAAGTATCAGCCACAGAGCTTCGAGCCTGCGCAGTAATCGCACGAGCAGAACGCTGAGCCTGAGCAATATAGCCCAGGGCGCCCTCCACCGACGGGATCTTGGCAACAGAATCGGCAGCAAGATTAGCAGACTCCACCACAGACTCATCCACCATAGAAGGCGCAGAAGAAGCCGACGGAACCACACGACGATTCACCTCAGAAATCACCGGGCCCACCGGACGGGCACTAGACTCTGCAGGCCTCGAAGTGTGATTCACCGGAACAGCACGCTGAACCACGCTCACACCAAAAGCGGTGGTCGCCATGAGCTTCAGCTCCTCAGTGGAGTCACCACCCACCACAACCACACGGTAGCGCTTGCCGGGGTTCAACGCGGTACCGGGAACCTGCAAATCGGTGGAGAAAGCACCATCAGCAACCTGCTGAGGATTCACGTGAGTAGTAGCCAGAGGCGAACCCACGGCACCACCATCAGTAGGCATTTCAAAGACCATCACGTCATAGCCCAGGCTGCTCTCCGCCACATTCCTAGCGCTGACGCTAATAGGCTGAAAATCAGCCGACCCGCGCAGCTCTGCAGTAGAGATTTCCAGAGTCGCTTCACGAGTCCCTGCGGGGGCACGACCGTCAGGGCGGTTATGCACCAGCAGACGATCCTCAGTCACCTCGGCAGGTGCCGCGTCATCGGATGCCGCTTCGGAAGGGTTCGCGGAAGCGCTCGCAGAGGCGCTCGCCGATACCTTCGCTGAGGCGCTGGCAGAGGCACTCGCCGAGGAGCTCGCCGAAGCACTCTTCGACGGCGCCGCAGAAGGAGCCGGGGCAACCGTAGGGCGGGGGCTATCCTTCGCAGCACTCGGGGATGCGCTCGGGCTTGCGGACACCTCGGGGGTGGGGTTCGCCTCCACCTTTGGGGCGCGGCGAACGCCGGGGGTGTCCGGGAAGAAAATGTTCTGGCGGCTAGCCATAATCTCGTCGACTGTTACACCATGCTCGGGCATAAACTCAATGGAGACAGTTTCGCCGTTGCTCAGATTCTCAACTTCCACCATGTACGGCTGCTCAACGTTGAGGCGCTGGTGGATACTCAGTTCCATGTTGCCTTCTTCATTCTTTGAGGCAGTCAGCTGAGCAGCGGGTACGGTCATAGTCGCCACGACGCCATCTTCAACGGAGATGGCAGACAGGCGAACCTTCACCTGATCCAGGGAAGTTACACCGCTGACCTGCAGGAGAGTGTAGTCGCCAGTCTGAGCCAGCAGATCCAAGGAGATGCTGTGCTGAACGACGTCGGCGGCAACAGCGATGGGAAGCTCGGGCTTCGGAGACAGCTGAGTCTGCGCATAAGCGGCGGATGTAAAGGTGCCGGGAGCAAGAGTTGCAGGCGCGAGGGCACCCCCCAAACCGAGGGTTGCGGACGCTACTAGCGCCGCGCCGCGGCAAGAACGCTGCGTGGAAAACATGGTCACCTATTTTCGTGAGTGAGTGTGATGAATCGTCGTGTGATTCCTGCGCCCAAAGGTCGGAAGTAGGCGCAGAATAACGGTTCTCTGATATCGGTGACCGGAGGCGCTTCACAGCGACTCCTACCTCGGGTGAACGAGGCGGTAAAGAGTGATAGTACCGTCTATGACAGCACTCTAAATTATAGGTATAACCTTAGAAAAAGTTAAAGATGTAGGGACGTCCGAATCTTGCATTTCGGACATCCCTACATCTATATGCATATTTTGCCTAGTGGGGCAATAATTGACCCGTTTTAGCGGCGAGAACTGAGCTGCATCTCACTACGGCGACGACGGCTCAAACGCATACCGGCAAGCAACGATATCGATCCAACAGCACTAATAACCAGCACATTGGAAGCACCGGTAGCGGCAAGCTGCTCACGCTTCTGCTCTGCCACAGCCTTCTGAGAACCAGAGGCCTGCGCCTTCTGCTCACCACTCTTCTGCGGTTCAACCTTCTGCGGTTCAACCTCCTGAGCGGGCGCATCCTGAGCACCGGTGTTCTGAACCGGAACCGAAGTATCATCCTTCTGGGCGGTAGCGCTCTCCCCCGTCTTCTGCTGATCTGCGGCAGGAGCAGTAGCCTCAGCAGACGCGGATGCCTCGGGTGCAGCAGCCTCAGCACCGGTCGCCTCAGGCGCCTTAACCTCAGGTGCAGAGCTTTCAGACTCCGACGCCTCGGGGGTTTCGGGCGCATTACCCACGCCGTCACGGTCCACCTTGAAGCCACCGTTCACGATGCGTACGGTGCCCTGCTCATCTTCCGCTACAGCGCTCACGCGGTAGGTGGTGCCGGGCTTAAGGGCAGCGCCGGGAATCTGCACCTGTGCGGTGAAAGCCCCAGTGGAATCAATCTCTGAGACATCAGCCGAGGCAATTACGCCACCGCGTGCCACACCGTATTCGTCCACGGCGCTCACCATCAGGTGCACCGTGCCGACGCCCTCAAAACCTTCACCGCGCAAGGTCAAGGTCTTCTCGGAGTCAGTTTCGGGAACAACGGTTTCTTCCACGTGCAGGCGGGCAGCCAGCACGTGGTTAGCGGTATTGTCCCGAGACTGTTCGGCAGAGGTGTCGCGAACACGGTCAAAGCGAGTGTTGCGCGGCAGGCTGTAGCGGCGGCCGGGATTGTCCTCGGGCAGCACGTGATCGAACTGCGACTGTGCAGTGTTCGAAGGTACTACGCCCTCAGGCTGTGCAGCCGGCTCAGGCTGCACCTTCTCCTCGAACTGCTTCTTCTCGAACTGTGCCTGCTCAGCCATAGCGCGTTCAGCGGTTGCAACCGGCGTGGAGGCGTGCTCTGCATTCCAACCATTCATGAAGGGAACCTCAACTTCCTGGGCAGTGTAGCCATTAGCGGCAGACGGCGCAATTTCAACACTGAGCACATAGCGCAGGCCGTCCTGGGCGCTCTGTACTTCTTCAAGCCTGCGACCCTCCACTTCGATACCGTCCAGGAGGGTTCCGTTCATGACGTCGGCACGCGCAGGAGAGGCAGCCAGCAGGATGCGGTTACCCTGGGTGTCAAGAGCGTACACGTAGGTCACGATTTCAAAAGCCTGAGCCTCGCCAAGGCCGGTCACCTTGTAAACCACCAGGTTCTTATCCTGCGGGATTTCCATCTGACCAGAGAGAATCTGGAGGTTCAGAGGCTCATCCTGAGTGTCTGCAGGCAGCAGCTCCAGGGGTGCGGAGGAGTTGTAGGATGCGTCCTCCGTTGCATAACCCTTGCCGGGATCAACCACTGCGGTCGCAACGACGTACTGCTGATTGGGGTCAAGTGTACCTGCGGGCAGGGTCAGCTGGGTGCTGAAGCGACCACCATCCACGTCGAGTTCGGGCACGAGGGTCATCGCTACGGCGGAGCCGCGACCCAGCGCGTAGAGGGGGTACTGGCGGTATTCGCTCACGTAGACTGCCACGCCGTAACGCTCAACAGCACCGCCGGTGAAGCCTTCACCGCTGACGGTGATGCTCTGGGAGCGTGCGGGGTTAATGACAACGCCCGGCTCTACATACACCTGCGGGGAATTCTGGGTAGCAACGTTTTCGATGGGGGTTACATCTTCCGCGGAGGGAGGGTTATCTGGCTCCACCGTAGTTGAGGAGGCGAGCCCACCGGGATTCTGTACCTGCACATCTGCGTGCGCGGCACCAGCACCGGTGACAGTCAGGACGGAAGCAGCGATAGCGGCTGTTGCTCGAGTTTTTGAGTGAGCGGGTTCGGGCATGAAACACACCTTCTTCTGTGAGTGTGAACGATACCCTTCGGCTAATGCCCCGGGTTGAAGATGCACGGGTGTTTCTTCGGGGTCGAGTGTTATAACGTACGGACTAGTCATAACATTCATGCAGTGGTGAAAGTTACCGCGAAGGGAATCGCTCTATTTATCGGTAATTCCACACTAACAATACTTTTGCATTTATTGCGGTAAATACGCTTTACCTTCTAAGTATTTTCCTGTGCAATAACCCACATAGAATATTTTTCGCCTTTCAGAACTCTATCAAGAGCACTCAAAATACATAGACTAGGCAAAACTCTTCAACTCCACCTTGAGGGTCAAAGTTTTCTTGCATGTATATGCAGATTTAATGGAATTGTGATAAAAATATTCTGCACTTTTATGCATTTAATTTATTTCTTTTAAGTGAAAAAATAGCAGGTCACGCCGCTTTCCCTACATTTTTTCACAAAGAGTACAGACCAATACTCCAGAAAAAATCTCCCCTCACCGTTGAGCACAACAAGCCAACCCCTCAACCGATATATCCCCTCCCTCAGCTATCCGCGCCCAGAAAGCATGGCAAAGAAAAAGTGCAGATACGCAAAAGTGCCGCCAACACTCTTTCTAGAGTATTGGCGGCACTTACTTCACTTACCTTGCGGTGAGCGTCAGATTTTCAGAGCCTAGCCCATAAGACTGAGCTATTAGAGGCTGCGGCGGCGCAGGAGCATCAGTGCAGCACCAGCAATCAGAGCTGCGGCACCAACACCTGCGATACCTGCAACACCCTCAGCACCGGTGTTAGCCAGCTGCGGCTTCGAGGAAGCCGAAGAAGAGGTCGAGGTCGAGCCCTTAGTGCCGGAGACACCTACAGTGTGACCCTTGGAGTTGGAGGAGGTAGCAGCAGAAGCGTTGCCAACCTTAGCCTTGGGTGCCTGAGAAGAAGGCATACGGGTCTCGGTTACGACAACCGAACCGTCTTCGCGCATTTCAGCGGTGAAGACGCTGGTGGTGCCGTCGCCGTTATCGCGAACGGTGGTGTTGTCACCCTCGGTAGCTGCCGGCAGGGTCGGTGCGGGGTTGTTCGCATCGCTCACGGTAGCGGTGGTGACTGCCACCTGGTGCACCAGACCGTTGGGGTCACTGGTTGCCACCATTGCGTATGCGTAACCGGGCTGCAGCAGTTCAGCAAGAACGCTGACCTTGACACGGAAGGTGCCGTTCACGATTTCAGAAGCAGGCACGTCGTGGGTTGCCAGAGCTTCGCCGGTGATGTTGCCGTTTGCATCCAGACGGAAGATCGCAATCTGGACACCGTTAGCGACGGACTCGTGGGTGAAGCCGGAGCCGTTGAAGGTCAGAACGTTGTACTGGTCGTTCGGATTCAGGGAAGCATCCTCGGTGGTGAGGGTTGCGTTCTCGGGCGCTGCAGGAGTCTGGGGTGCAGGGGTCTCTTCCTTGGGAGCTTCCGGTGCCGGGGTCACAGGAGCGGGAGTTTCTTCCTTGGGAGCCTCGGGTGCCGGGGTCACGGGAGCGGGAGTCTCATCCTTGGGAGCCTCGGGTGCCGGGGTCACGGGTGCAGGAGTTTCTTCCTTGGGAGTCTCCGGTGCGGGGGTAGCGCTCTCAGTAACCTTGAAGGAGGAGATAGCTACGAGCCTCTGATCGGGCTGACCCTGCGGGTTGCTGACAGCAGCCAGTGCGTAGAATGCGCCAGCGGGCAGCTTGCTTGCTTCAACGGTAATGGAAGACTTGAAGGTGCCGTCCTGAATCTGCTCTGCGGGTACCACGATGGTAGCGAGAGCCTCACCGGTGATCTGGTTGTCTGCGTCCAGTGCGTAGATGCTGACCTGTACGCCGGGGCCGACCTTCTCGCCGTAGAAGCCGGTGCCAACAACGCTCACGGTGTTCAGCTGTGCGTTACCGGGGAAGTGAGCATTCTCAATAACGATGGAGGGGTCAGCCTGCTTTGCCTCGGGAGCCGGGGTGGAGGGGGTGGTCGGCTCGGGGGTTGCAGGAGCGGTGGGGGCAGGAGTCTCAGCCTTGGGAGTCTCGGTTGCGTCAGCCTTGGGAGCTTCGGTCTTCGGAGCCTCAGCCTTGGGGGTCTCTGCCTTAGGTGCTTCGGTAGCCTCAGCCTTAGGAGCTTCGGTTGCCTCAGCCTTAGGAGCTTCGGTCTTCGGAGCCTCGGTTGCTTCGGTCTTCGGAGCCTCGGTTGCTTCGGTCTTCGGAGCCTCAGCCTTAGGAGCTTCGGTCTTGGGCGCCTCAGCCTTGGGGGTCTCGGTTGCGTTGCCGCCAGGCAGGGAAGAAGCCTGAGCAGTTGCCTTCTGATCAACAACCTGCTGCTGCTGATCGGCGGGTGCTTCTGCCGCGAAGGTTGCCGGGATTGCTGCCACAGAACCAGCGGTAAAAGCTGCCGCAGCTGCGATCTTGTAAACGCGACGGGTAGTCTTCGACATTTTTCCTCGATCTCTGAATTATCGGTGGTGAACCTACGCGGTGCGCCTCCGTCTTTGAGAGGCGCGCAGATTCACATACGGGTGTGACTGCTAAAAGGCTAGCACCCGACCCTGAGTCTTCTCCCCTCTTAATGCCCGCTTTAAGCAACTGTAATGAAATCGTTATAAAACCACCCCTAAAGTTGAGAGTTACTACGGACCAATTGTGGTGTTTTACGATTATGTACTGACATATGAGCACCGGCAACCCTACATTTTGATTGCATTTGAAGAAAATATGATACTTTCCATGGATAATTTCACCCCAACTATTTCACCCTGGTGAACCTTAAAGTCTCACGTACCACTTTATAGTTTTATCAAGCACTCCTTGATACCTCTCCCCCACCCGTTCTCGCCCCGTACGGCACCCCAACCAAAGCTCCACACAAGCCACAGGCCTCCCGTGCACACACATAAAAAGCCGGGCGCACACAAAAAGCCTCGCCCGCATCCCAAGAATCTGGAATGCGGGCGAGGCACGCACAATAACCCCGCATCAGCGAGCGCAAGAGCGCAAAGCTTAGCTCTCCTTACGAATCACCTTGAACTGGCTGGGCTGAGCTACCGGGCGAATCGTAATACGGTCGAGGTTCACGTGGTGCGGAACGTTCAGAGCAAAGGTCACGGTCTGCGCCACATCCTCGGCGGTCAAAGGCTTCTCAACTCCGGCATAAACACGGTCAGCAGCCTCCTTAGAACCCAGGCGATTCAGGGAGAACTCCTCGGTATGCACCATACCCGGGCAAATCTCAATCACGCGAATATTGTTCTCAGCCTCTTCCAGGCGCAGCGCCTCGGTCAGACCGCGAGCGCCAAACTTCGCCGCGTTGTATCCGGCGCCGCCCTCGTAGCCGTGTTCCGCTGCGGTGGAGGTCAGGTTCAGGATCGTGCCGTGGCCGTTCAGTCGCAGCGCCTCCGCGAAGGCGCGCACCATGTGCAGAATGCCGAGCACGTTCATCTGGTACATCTTCAGGTAGTCGACCGTCTTACCGTCGGCGACCTTATCCACGCCAATAGCGCCGCCGGCAATATTGACCAGGGCGTCAATGGTGCCCTGCTCTTCCAGAATCTGCTCGGCAACGAAGCGTACGGAATGCTCGTCGGTCACGTCGCAGGTCACCGGGTGGGCACCGGTCTCGGCGTAGAGGGTGTAGAGTCGGTCGGTACGGCGCGCCAGAGCGTAGACGGTCCAGCCGCTTGCCACGAGCTGCTGTACGGTGGCGCGGCCAATACCGCTGGATGCGCCGGTCACCACAGCAACTTTACCAACACCGGCGTTGGGCAGGAAAGGAGACGCAGGAATGTGGGTGTTCTCAGTCATACTTTAATCCTAGTAGAGTGATGCCCGCGGGTGCTCTGTTCGAGCAGACTCGCGGGCATACATTTTGAAATTTTCGATAGTGAGATAGGCTTCGGAACCACAATCGCCCGGCGCCCCGTCAGGCTCCTACTTGTGGCGGCGCGGCAGACCCCAGCGGCTCCTGCCACCGTCACGGAACCCGAGGCGGTGCTCAAAATACACGGGCGAACTACTACCGGTCTTGATGGTGTCCGGAGGAACCGTACCCTCACGCGCCGACAGCAGATAAAGAATCGCGGCACCGGGCATGAACAAAATCAGAGGTAGCACGAAACGCATGCGCGCCTCACCGTAACCACTACGCACCGTCAAATGCCAGATGCACAACGCAACCAGCACCAGGTGCAGTATCAGCAGAACAGTTTCGGACGTGCCCAAACCGAAAATACTCAGAGAACTCATGGCAACTCCTCAAAGGTCGTATGCTTTCAGTCTACGCCGCCACCGCGCCCCTGAGAAGGATTCACCGGCTGTTGATACCGTCACTATTGATACTGTCACTGTTGATACCACGGCTATTGATACCGCAGATTTTCGCGCCTACACTGCAGGTAACCGAGGGTAGCATTTTAGGGGATCCCTCCCCCACTGCCGTTTTCCACCGAGTTTTCCACTGAACCGCCGATTACTCCTCCTCTAGGGACCTCCACATGACAGCAACACCACGCCAGCGCATCACCGCACTACACGAGCAGCGCCAAGCACTCCAGCAGAGGGCGCGCAGCGTCCGCACCGCCACCGGAACCCCCTACAGCTCTGAGGTACACCTGCTGCTCGGGCAGAGCTACCTCGACCCCGCCAGCTGGCAGGAACTCACCACCTCCAGCGGGGTACGCGCCGCAGCACGCAGGGCACAATTCGCGCGCCGGTACCGGCACCTCCTGGCGCGTCTAGAAGCCGCCATCGAGCAGTACGAACAGAACAGCACAGCGCAGAATTCCCCTGGAGCTGAGAGAATGCCGTGAATATGAGAAAATAGCCGTTATGGCTGAAAACATTTTGGGCTCAGACTCGCCCGTACAGATTAACGTTCCCGA
>ERZ773013.480-NODE-480-length-25181-cov-6.295312_pt1 | contig 25181 bp, 34 predicted proteins | sample MGYA00511670_ERZ773013 | MGnify/ENA primary metagenome ERZ773013 (study PRJEB29015, sample SAMEA2738120) | human oral metagenome | biome: human oral; feature: human-associated habitat; material: saliva | place: China | collected 2257 ... | reverse complement strand
TAATAATTTGACAAATTAGATATTGTTAAAAATTAAATGAATATGAATAATACAAATAAATGGCATATTAATAATCTCTTAGAGTTTGAAATACGTAATTATGTACGTAATCTTATCCACGAAGCAATGGAAGCGGGGTTTTCAGTACAAGACTTAAAGAACACATTAATGAATGATCTACAAGTGGTTAAAGACCATGCTGAATATCGAGTCAAGATTAATCACTTCCTTAAAGGTGGATATGATTATTGTGTGAAAATGTTGGGAGAACCAATTGGTAAGGGTTCATCAAGAGCTGTTTTCCAAATTGATGATACTCGTGTGTTGAAATTAGCAACCAATATAAAAGGTGTTGCTCAAAATAAAGCCGAAGTAATGGTTTATCAGCAAGCCCCATATAAAACCTTTATGCCAATTATATACAATGATTCAGATATGGAAAACTATTTTTACGTCATCTCAGAATATGTATTACCTGCAAATGAGGAAGATTTTAAAAAAGTGGTTGGTATTCCATTTTATCGTTTGGAGAGTCTTATTTCCAATAATAAGCTTGAATCTGCAATGAAAAGTTATGAAGAAGAGCCAACAGTTCATGAACTACTTCAATATCTTATAACAATGTCTAACATGGGTGTGGAGATTTTAGATTGGACCACTATTAGTAATTGGGGCCTAACAAAAAGAAATGGTAAATCTGCAATTGTAACCTTAGATAATGGATTTACTCAAAATGTCGCAAATAATTTCTATGGCAATAATGCAACCTTTAAAGGTAGTGATTCGATTGGTAGGATGATGGGTTACGAAGATGGTTATGGAAAAAAGAAAGAGCAACAACTTGAGAAAAAGTTTAGTAAGATTCTACCAAAAGACACAATTGGTCAAGATGTTATTGAATGGGCTGAATCACATAACGAAGACCATTATAAAGCTATGGTTGAAGCAATTCGTAAATCAAATTATAGCAATAGATATTTAATTTGTAAATTACTTTATAGATACGTAAATGAAAAATATCCAGGTTTTGAATGGGATGATTATGATTATGAGGATCTTTTTCCTCAATATGCAATTGATAGCGTTGCTGAATATATTAAGAAAATGTATTCTAATGTAAATAAATAATTAAATGAGAAAGAAAACAAAAGAAGAATTTATTAAGGATGCAAGAGAAAAACATGGTGATAAATATGACTATTCCAAGGTGGGCTATGTAAATGATAAAACAAAGGTTTGTATCATTTGTCCTGAGCACGATGAATTTTGGCAAAGACCTGCTGATCATCTAAGAGGTATCGGTTGCCCTAAATGTGGTGGTAGATATTCTCCAACAACAGAAGAGTGGATTGTTTCCGCTCGTAAAGTTCATGGTGATAAATATAGCTACTCCAAAGTGGAGTATGTAAATGCAAATACAAAGGTATGTATCATTTGTCCTGAGCACGGAGAGTTTTGGCAATCACCAGATAAACATTTAAGTGGTAAAGGTTGTCCTAAATGTGGTGGTAATTATAGCCCTACAAAAGAAGAATGGGTTGTTTCTGCCAATAAAGTTCATAATGGAAAATACGAATACTCTAAGGTAGAATATGTGACAGCTCACACAAAGGTTTGTATTATTTGTCCTGAGCATGGGGAATTTGAACAAATGCCTTATCAACACACCAATGGTGCGGGTTGCCTTAAATGCAATTTAAGCCACTTGGAACAGAGTGTAATGAATTACTTAGATGAAAATGGAACTACTTATGATTACCAAAAGCGTTTTAAATGGTTAGGAAGACAGAGTTTAGATTTTTACCTACCTGATTATAATGTGGGTATTGAGTGTCAAGGAGAACAACATTTCTTTCCGATTGATTTTGCAGGAAAAGGTGTTGAGTGGGCTTGTAAGCAATTTGATGAACTAATTAAACGTGATAAGCGTAAGAAGGCATTATGTGAGAAACATGGAATTAAGTTATTGTATTTTGGTAATGTCCCCAATTACGACACATTCCTTGGTGAAGCTGTACATGATGATGTTCAATACCTTATAGATTATTTAAATGAAGATAAAAAAGTTGACAAAAAACGATATCTTAATTCATAACATATTATACAATAAAAAGTTGGAATATACATAATTTCGTATACTCCAACTTTTTTATTTCGCACGCCTAATTATCCTTCTAATCACCGAACCCGAATTCCCAGTTCCACCAATAATGTTTTTTTGTCTCGACGGACTTTTTACTACTTTCGGTTGACTCATGTTTTTTTTTCCGCAATTACATCCCATTTTATTTATGTTTTTTAACTTTATTTTCATATAATAAATAGTCTTTTTTAAATGAAAATTACAAGTTCTTTAATAGTTTTTTCATCACTGTTCAGTATAGTGTTTTTATTTTCATGTCCCTTTAAATTAATCATTATATTTGGAAACTACAATCATTTTTCGTATAATAAGGTGTTTTAACGAAAGAAGAAAAAAGAATGCATTTATTGCATAATAAAAATTAAAGGTTTGATTTAATTTGGTTTATAACTAAGCCAATAGTATAATGAAAATGAAGATAAAATTTAAAAACATATGGATAAACAACAAAATGAATTAATGTTATCTCAAATTGAGATGTTTGAGAAACAAACAGGTGAACTACTTGAAGTAAAAGATGGTAAACCTTATTATAAGGGATTACTTTCTTGTAATAGTGATTATCTTCCGGATAATTTGGTGGTGGATGGTAGTTTAATGTGTTATGTAGATAGTACAAAACTCCCAAAAGGCTTGAAAGTGAGTGCCTTATTAGATATTTCAGAAACAGATATTACTGATATACCTGATGGTTGTGAATTTAAATCATTAAATGTGAATCATACAAAAATCACAAAACTTAGGGATAATTTGGAATTAGATACACTTTCTGTTTACGATTCTTCATTGTCAGTATTACCAAAAGCCTTGAAAGTTAAGGGTGAATTAAATATTTCAAGAACAAATATCACTGAGATTCCTGATGATTGTGAGTTTGGCAAATTATTAATGGAGAATACAAAAATTAACAAACTTCGTGACAATTTGGAACTAAAATATCTTAATGTGTGTGGTTCTTCATTACAAGAACTCCCAAAAGGTTTGAAGGTAGAAGGTTTATTAAATATTTCACATACGAATATCACAAAAATACCGGATGATTGTGAATTTGATTCATTGAACATGTCATATACTAAGATTACAAAACTTCGTGATAATTTGGAATTAGATTGTCTAATCATTCACAACACACCATTAAAAAATTTACCCAAAAATTTAATTATTTTTTCTTTTTTAGGGATGGGTAGAAATTATTTTACTACAATCCCAAATGATTGCTTAGTAACATGTGTATGTTGTAGTGAAGGATTTAATGATGAACGATATAGGCTGAATCAATTTAATTATTATTATTTGAAAGATGAAATTGTTCACATCTCTCATCCTTCTGGCCGAGAATTTCTTCATGCCGATGGCATTCTTTCGGAAGTAATTGAGAAGAAGGGGAATGTTTACCACGTACGCAATAGCGTTAATGGACTCAATGGCTACGTCGTTACGGATGGCAATAACCATTGGGCACATGGATATACTTTGGATGAAGCAAAGCAAGACCTTCATTATAAGATGAGTTTTCGTGATAAGTCTGAATATGAGAAGCTAACTCTCGATAGTGAATTGCCTTACGATGAAGCAATTGCTTGTTATCGAGTGATTACGGGAGCTTGTCAATTTGGTACGAAGAGTTACCTTGAGCATCGACTTCCCAAGCCCAATAAGGAGAAATATACCATTAAGGAGATTATTGAGTTAACTAAGGGTGAGTACGGTGGTAAAGAGTTCCGAGAGTTCTTTGAAAAATGATAAATAAATTAATTTAGCATGAATAACATAAATGACAATCTTGTAACACCAATGTCTGATGACTTGATTAAAGCCCTTAGAAAGCTTGAAAATGTTGTTTCTAACGCACGAAAAGGCACTTGCCTTATGGATGCGAACAAACGCTCACAAGCACGTAAGAAACGAAGGAAAAACAAGAAGAAATAATTGTAGGTAAATAACCAATCGTATTATAGAACTTTTTAAAGAGAAATATACGATTGGTTATTTTTTTTTTGGTTAATTAGCATTGTTATATTTGGTAATTCCAAGCCTTTGTTGTATAATCTATTTGAATAGATTAATAGCATAACTAACATTTAAAACGTTACAAAATGAAGTATAAAATTGAAGCAGGCCGAAATAATTTGGCATTAACCATTTTTGTTCCGTGGAATTGTAGTAAGAATTGTAATTTTTGTACTACTAAGAAGGAATACAATCAAGAGCTTTCCAATATTAAAGATATTAAACAGTTAATGAATCGTACTCTTAAAAAGATAACTTTCATTACTGATATTGTTATTTCAGGTGGTGAGCCTTTAGATAATGTAAATGATTTATATTATCTAATCAAAGATATTAATAAGACTAAGTATCATATTTTTGTAAATACTTCTTTCCCTAAAATTGAAGAAAGTAATTTAAATATTTTTAAGAAAATCATCAATTTGGTTGATGGGTTTAATGTGTCTCGACACTTTCAACATAACTATGAACATTTTTGTAGTTTTGAAGAAATTCAAGAATTGATTGATTTTAAAAGTAAAGTTCGTATTAACATTTTGTTGCAACATCAGATTGATACATCAAAGATTAAAGAATTTATTCCTTTCCTTGATTATATTGAAAAGATTAAATCTTATGGATTTTTTGATATTCAACTTCGGGCAAATTATTTGAAAACAAGTGTAAATGAAGATACTGAATTTATTTTACATGATGATGAAGATAAAACTTCACTATATCTGAAGAGTGCATATGAAAATAGTGTAATGAAGTTTTATAAAAGTGGATGTCCTGTTTGTAGTACAATTTCTATACCTTATAATTCTTTTAGTGATATTTCATACCATAAAGGTTTAAGTAGTACCTTGATTAAAAAAGATAATCATTATCAAGTAAATGATGTAATTATTATGCCTTATGGTAAGTTGAAGTTAGATTGGAATGGAGAAAATGTAGAACTTAAAAATATCTCTTTATATGAAAATGAAGAAGAAGATTTCCCGTATTATTCTTGTTACACCAGGTCAAGTTGTTGAAAACATAATAAAAAAAAAAATAAAGATATTACAAATGTGGTAGATGCATGATTATAACGAACATACGTTAAAGTTTTGGCAATACCTTTGTTTTATATGGTAATAATGCGTATAATTGACTAAAAACGTAAGAAGATAAAACATGCCTAAGAAGAAGACAAGAGAAGAATTTATTAAAGAAGCAAGAGAAACACACGGCAACAAGTATGACTACTCCAAGGTGGAGTATGTGAATGCAAATACTAAAGTTTACATTATTTGTCCTAACCCTGAGCATGGTGAGTTTTCACAAAGACCTGCTGATCATACCAATGGTTGTGGTTGTCCTAAATGTGGAGCTGAAAATGGTGGTAAAAAGAGAACTTCATCTAAAGATGAGTTTATTAAAAAGGCACGTAAAGTTCATGGTGATAAATATGACTATTCCAAGGTGGGCTATGTAAATGATAAAACAAAGGTTTGTATCATTTGTCCTGAGCACGATGAATTTTGGCAAAGACCTGCTGATCATCTAAGAGGTATCGGTTGCCCTAAATGTGGTGGTAGATATTCTCCAACAACAGAAGAGTGGATTGTTTCCGCTCGTAAAGTTCATGGTGATAAATATAGCTACTCCAAAGTGGAGTATGTAAATGCAAATACAAAGGTATGTATCATTTGTCCTGAGCACGGAGAGTTTTGGCAATCACCAGATAAACATTTAAGTGGTAAAGGTTGTCCTAAATGTGGTGGTAATTATAGCCCTACAAAAGAAGAATGGGTTGTTTCTGCCAATAAAGTTCATAATGGAAAATACGAATACTCTAAGGTAGAATATGTGACAGCTCACACAAAGGTTTGTATTATTTGTCCTGAGCATGGGGAATTTGAACAAATGCCTTATCAACACACCAATGGTGCGGGTTGCCTTAAATGCAATTTAAGCCACTTGGAACAGAGTGTAATGAATTACTTGGATGAGGTAGGAATTACCTATGATTATCAAAAACGTTTCGATTGGATGGGGCAACAGAGTTTAGATTTTTACCTTCCCGATTATAATGTAGGTATTGAATGTCAAGGTGAACAACATTTCTTTCCTGTTGATTTTGCAGGAAGGGGCGTTGAATGGGCATGTAAAGAATTTGATAAAATTGTTTCTCGTGATAAGAAAAAGAAGAAGTTATGTGAAAAACATGGTATTAAGTTATTGTATTTTGGCAATATTCCCAATTACGATACTTTCCTTGGAGAAGTAGTGCATGATGATGTACAGTACCTTATTGATTATTTAAATGAACATAAAATCAACAGAAATTAAAACCTTGACAAAGGTTGTGAAAATTGTGAAATATAAAGTTAATAAAAATTAAAATATATATGGTAAATTCTATTGAAAAGTTATTTAATGAAATGCTAAATCAAATTCTTACTGAGAAGCAAGAGTGTAAACATGCTAATGATGGTGAATTTAAAAATGATGAATTAATGAATGAGCTTGCTTGTATGAAAAACAAATTACGTGAAGCGAACGACACTATTATTTTATTACAATCTATCAATCAGGATTTAAAGAAACGCTATGAAGGATTGCTTAATGATAATCATGAATTAATAAATAATGTAACACTTTTAAGTAAGTTATTAAGCATTCAATATAATAATGGTTAAAAAATAAACATTCAAGTTTGTTGATTTAAATTCACAAAACTTGATTGTTGAGATATTATGTATTAGTCTTTTTTGTGGGAATAATTTGTTGTGAAACAAGTTATTCCTTTTTTATTTTGGTTTTAATATGCGTTGGTAGTATAATATAGTTGCAGATTCTTGAAATGAATTGAAATAACATAATTAAAAACCATATAAGTGATGATACATATTGCAGTTTATTTGTTTAACATCATTATTCGCGTATTATTTGCATGGTTGATGTTTGTAATGTTTAGTGGTGGATATTTCTTCTTTGCTGCTCTATTTTTAATTTGCACATTGAAACGAAGTTGGATCGTATACGACGAAAAGTATAGCAAGAAAATTTACATTAACACACATTATGAAAAATAAAATGAACATTTTTATATATGGAAGATAAGAGATCTAAAACCAAGACTAAGAATAATGGTCAGGTTTATACTCCTGATTTTTTAGTATCTAATATATTAGATTATGTTGGATATACTGATGGTAACATTCTACAAAAGCATGTTATTGATAATAGTTGTGGTGATGGCGCATTTCTGTGCTGTATAGTTGATAGGTATTGTAAAGATTATATTACTCGAAATGAATCAATATATGGCCTTAAAGAGGACTTAGAAAGGTATATTCATGGCATTGAAATAGACACTATTGCTTATGATAAATGCCTTGTAAATTTGGATACAATTGTTTTAAAGTTTGGTGTTAAAGGTGTTAAGTGGAATATCTTAAATTGTAACGCTTTATCTGTTAGCACATTTAATGGAATAATTAGTTTCGTAATTGGCAATCCTCCGTATGTTCGGCTACATAATTTAGTAAATCACTATGAAGATGTTAAGTCATTTAGCTTTGGTAAAGATGGTATGACAGACATTTATTTGGTCTTTTATGAATTAGGACTGCGTATGCTTAATAAAAATGGTAAGCTGTGCTATATAACCCCAAGTTCTTGGTTGTCAAGCCTTGCAGGAACAAATATGCGGAATTATATTATCAAACATAAGAATCTTATTAGTTTAATTGATTTAGGGCATTACCAACCATTTGATGGTGCAATCACTTATACAATGATTGCTTTGTTTGACAAGCAAAAAACTTGTGACAATATAGATTATTATACCTATTCAGAAGAAAATAAAGATAAGGTATATGTTGATACAATTCCATATGAAGAGATGTTGATTGATGGTAAGTTTTACGTTGGTACATGTAAGGAATTGTCGTTACTTAGATTGATAAAAAATACAAAACTACCTTGTAACCATGCAAAAGTAAAAAATGGGTTTGCAACGCTTGCAGATAAAGTTTTTATCAAAGAATTGCCATTTTCAAACCTTACCATCCCCGTTTTGAAGGCATCCACGGGAAAGTGGATGAAAGCCTTTTTCCCATATGACTCTAACGGAAAACCATTATCAAAAGAAGAGCTATTTTCTTATCCTGAAATTGCAGAATATTTAACTAAGCATAAAGCAGAGCTATTAAAAAAGCAAACAGAAAAACAAAATCCAAATTGGTTTCTTTATGGTCGTACACAAGGTCTTAAAGATGTATATCTTAACAAATACTCAATTAATACAATTATTAAGGATGTTAAGTCAATTAAAATATTTAAAGTACCAAGTGGCTCAGGGGTTTATAGTGGGCTATATATCCTCACAGAAGTTCCTTATGAAGTGCTTGAAAGTATTATAAGGTCAGATGATTTTATTGATTATTTGAAGATTCTTAAGCACTATAAAAGTGGTGGGTATTATACATACACGTCAAAAGATTTAGAGCAATATATTAACTACAAATTATCACAAAATATAAAAAAAATATGAACGATAAAATTTGGAAAATCATTATCCCTTTAACAATTGCCCTTATTTCAGTCTTTGTTGGGTCTTATGGTTGGAAATTATGTGAAGAAAACCATTGGGATGTTCCTGGGACGGTTATTGGAAAGTCAGAAACTGCAGTATCACATCGTCATTCAAGAAGTATTTCTTCCGAATGGTGGTTTGCTATCAAGCCTGACAATAGTGAATTTAAAACATATTCTGTCTGTGTAGATTTCGCAACATTTGCAAGTTACGATATTGGTGATCATGTGAGCTTTAAAGTCATGAGTGAAGCTGTTAAACCAAACGGACACGATGATTTTATTGGAATTACTTTAGTTCTTCTTAGTATCGTATTTGGTATAATTTCAACCTTTGCCTTATCTATTAATGTTATTACTAATGAGCCGTAATTGAAAATTACTTTTAAAATAAAAAAAAATATGAACGATAAGTTTCTTAAAATTATTACCTACTTAACAATTGGAATCATTTCTTATATTAGTGCCTCTTACTTTTATAAAATGATAGAGAAAAACCATATTGAAGTACCAGGTACTGTTATTGGTAAAGAAAAGTCATATAGAAGAATGACTTATAAACCCTATGTGGCTTATACTAAAAATTTTTTAACGATTAAACCTAATAATAGAAAATATAAAAATTATACTGTATGCGTGGATTATGAATTTTATTCAAGCTATAATGTTGGTTCTCACGTATGCTTTAAAGTTATGAGCAAAGAAGTTGACCCAAATGGTCATGATGATACCATTGCAATTATATTATTTGTGTTTAGTATTGGTGGTTGCATTTTCTCTTTTAGTAGTTTGTTTAGTAATATTTTTTGCGATTAGTGTAATTAAAAATAGATAAAAATAAGAATAAAAATTAATATTGTTTAATGAAGAATTTAATTAGTGATTATGAAAAATCTGTAAATGCAATCGTTAATGCTTTCAAGAAGAAGCAAGGTTTAACGTCAAATGATGATGGTTATTGGATTGGTGACCAAGTTGGGGAAATCTATGACTTTGGTGTTGTATATACGTTTGATTTCCGTGACATTCTTACAGATATTAAAGAATCAGCAAAACCTGATGAGATTTTTAAGTGGAGAGAATATATGTTGAGAATTTGGGAAATTAACAACATTGTTGGCCACAATCTTTTAAATGAGATTAATTACCGTAGTTGGCTTAAGGGTTGTCCACGTTTAAGTGATGAAGAATTGGATAAAGCAAAAAACAAGTGGAAAGGCTTTGTTGATGAGATTTCAGAACTTGCAAAATCCACACAAGAAAATAATGAATCACCAAATGAATAATGCGGTTTAATGAGATAAACAGAGAAGAGTTTAAGAAGACCAATCGAATATCAAGACGTTTCAATACGCAATGGCGTAAGTACGCATCTCGTAATAGCATTGGGGATTGTTCCAACCTTTTTCAAAGGTTGCACCCCACTGACTATTATGATTTCTACGTAAAATACACAAAGGACGGTGAAGAAACAGTACAAAATCGTTCAGAATTTAAGTATTATGGACGTACTGAAGAAGAAATAGAAAAGGTTGCCAAGAAATACATGTCTGAATGTGGCAAAACTTCTTATACATTAGATGAATTTATAATGAATGTGTATATGCATGTTATAATAGAAACATTTGATGGTCAAATTAAGGAACAAGAAGTTTGTCAATTACTTGTGAATATGGGTTATACCTATGAAAGGCCTGAGAAGAATGAAGATAGTCGCTTTGGAATAGACTTTAAGGTTTTTAAGGGTGATGAATTGAAATTTATTTTGCAAATTAAACCAATATCATTCTTTACGGGCATTTACAATCGTTCCCTCATATTAGATAGGATTAAGGCCTTTGAGAAACAATCTTTGGTATTAGAAAGATATAAAGTCCCAACATATTATATGGTATATAAGGCTGATAATGATGGACAAGTTGGATGGCTTAGTGAAAATGGTAATATGTGTTTTGAATTGAAGCGATTATGTAATCAAGAAAATGGCCACCCGTATGAATTGCCAAAAGAATATGTTAAACTATGAATTGTTTTACCAATAAATGAATTTTAAAGATAATTATAAAAAAAGAAAAATATTTTTATGAGAGATAAAACAATACATAGAATTGTTCGTAGAGTTGTCAATGAAGCTCTTGGTGTAAATTCATATGTGGAAAAAGCTGTTGATGAAATTATTGATGAAATTTATAAATATGAATCAATGGGTGTTTTAATAGAAAAACATTTTGACAGTGATATTAAAATTGTAGCTAAAAGAGGCTCAGTTGATTACTATATTAAAGATAAGAGGATTCTAATTATATTTAGAATATACGATTTTCAGAGTAATGAGGATTTAGAATACTTTAAAGAAAATTATTCCGAAATTTTTTATAAAAATATGTATCGTGGTTCAATGCATCACAGTAGTACTGATGACGACATTGTAATTCGTTTTTCACTAATTCGTACAGGAGGAAAAATAACAAATTATTCTTATAATGTACTACAGCATGAGTTAGATCACGCAATTAAACTTGTTCTATCAAATAAAAAACAGATTAGTAAAAATGGTTATAAATATAATAATGCCATTTATGCTATGAGCGGAGAAGATGATAAAGACAAGTATCTTATGAGTTCAGGTCGGATAATTTATTGGAGTTTTCCACATGAACGAGACGCCTTTGCTAATGGACTTTATTCTGTTTTAGCCCACTCAAACCCAACCAATGAAAATATTGATAATTTAATTTATAATAGTGATTATTATACTATTATTGTTAGGTTGAGGAAATTCTTAAAAGAATTTAATGAATTACAAGGTGAAGAGAGAGAAAGAATAGATTATCTTTTGAAAAATAAACTTGGTTATGGAATTAACAAAATTATTAAAATTGGAGAAAATACATTGTCTAAATATATTCGTAACCTTGGACGTATAAAAACCTTGATACTCCAACGATTACAACAAAATAATAATAATTAATTTTTATATGCGATGTTTTATAAAAAATTTAAATTTGTAAAGGATTTTCAACAACCTGAAGGAACATTTCCAAAAGGTGGAGAAGTGACAATAATGGAAAACCGTGTGTGGTACAACAACGGAATGATCCAAAATTCTTATGCTGAATTACTGATGGATTTAGTTGAATATGAATCCATTAATGGGTGGAATTATCTTAGAGAAGTTCCAATACCTTACAACAAGGCTTAATTTTCCACTATTATTATAATATTTATTTATTATACAGTTCAGGTTTCTGTTCCGTTTTTAAATAAAGATTAATAATTAAAACAATGGTTGCTAATGATTTTTTGGAAAGCGTCAAAGATGATGCTGCTATACTTCACAAAGAGTCCGAAGACGGTAAAGAAGTGTGGTGTGTCAAACTTGAAGATGCTTTTAAGGCCATAGAAATGGCACGAGAGGAAGGCAAAGAAGAGATTAAGGATAATACCTTATATACGATTAAGAAAGGCGATTTTGTGACGATTTACAATGCAAAAGAAGAAAAACATGTGGTTGGGAAAATAGATAGGATTACAAAATCTGCATTTTATTTTTTAATGACTAATAGTGAAGAAAAGACATATAGTCGGGATAATTGGACGCTAAAAATTGAGATATAGTTTTTTCTGAGACAATATTTCTTAATTGTTTAATAATATTAAATGAAAATAAAAATGAAAAAAATTTTCTTTACTTCTGATTTGCATTTTGGACACCGTAACATTATGAAACATTGTCCAAAACGGTTAGAAATTTGTGGTGCATCAGATGTAGATGATGTTGCCACTCATGATAAATGGTTAATGAATTTGTGGAATGAAACTATTGATAAAAAAGATGTTGTCTATATCCTTGGTGATTTTTCATTTAAGTCACCCGACGACACTAAGAAGTTACTTGAAAAACTTAATGGTAAAAAGTTTTTAATACTTGGAAATCATGATAAGTCATCACAACACCTAAATAGCTATTTTGAACAAATTACGCAGATTAAGGAGTTTTCATTCAAAGGCTCTATATATCCTTTCATTGATGGTGTTTTTAATGTTTGTATGAGTCATTATCCAATATTAGATTGGCCTGATAAGCAAAAAGGTTCAGTAATGATTCATGGGCATTGCCACGGTAAGATGGATGAGGTAAATGAATTAAGTGAAGATTTACGTGTAGATATTGGCCTTGATGGTGAGTTTGCTAATTATCAATTTATCTCACTCGAACAATTATATAATGCATTTATGGCTAAGAAAGAAAATATATCATATATGTAGATATTTATATAAAAAGATATATAAAGTATTCCATGACTAAAAGTAGCATAATTAAAAGACATAATAATAATGACGTGACTGTTGTAAAATAGTCATGTCATTTTTTTTTATAATAAAAAACAACATAATACAAAACAATGCCAAAAAACAAAAAAATTAAACCTGAAGAAGCATTAACCACAGATTATGCACCACAAAACAAGAATTTTTTTTATAAAATTGAATTAAAATGTAAAAATCAAAAACAGAAAAACTTTCTTAAATTACTTAAAGATAAGAAGAAAGAAATTTGTTTTGGTGTAGGTTCAGCAGGTAGTGGAAAAACATATGTATCTATAGCATACGCACTTCAAGCAATTAAAGAAAATAACAAATATAAGAAGCTAATTGTAATACCGCCAACGGTAGAGGCAGGTAGTAGAGATCTACATTTAGGCTTTCTATCAGGTGACAAAATAATGAAACAAGAACCTTATTGTGACAATGTTTATTCGCTTATTGAAGATATAATCTCTAAAAGTGGTAATAATGAGCCTAAAAAACTTGCACGTAACATTATTAATGAATATGTAGAAATTGAATTAGTAAATTTTGCAAGAGGCAAAACATGGTCTAATTGTATCATTGACATTGAAGAGGCTGAAAATTTTAGTAAAAAAGAAATGCTACTGCTCCTAACAAGAATTGGTGAAAATTGTAAAGTAATCATAAATGGTGATGCTGCGCAGAAAGATAGGAGATATTTAAATAATGAAGATGATGGCATGACTTTTTATTCAAAGGCTTTAAGTGATTTAGAAGAGGTCGGATGCGTTGAGTTTACAAATGATGACATAGTTAGAAATCCGCTAATACAAAAAATTATTGACCGTTCATAAATTATTATAAAAAAAAAAATAAAACCCAACGATAATAATATCGTTGGGCATGTTTTTTACAATTCTACAGTGCATGTGTATTCTCCATTATATGAGCAACATTGATCACAAAAGCCTAAATCCTCGTACTTTCCAAATTCACTAAGAAGTTCTTCATAAAGCATCTGCAAAACGCCTAAGCCCGTCTCGTTATTAATCTCATCTTTAAGTTTGTCGATGGTATATTCTTCGTTATAAGCCTTGTTATATACAGTCATATACATTTCATCATATTCATTGTCATCAAGGTCTAATAAGTCAAGTTTACCAACAACCAAACTTGCGTAATTATCTCTACGTCTATCTTCCTTATCACTTTTTTCAACAAGAAGACATAGGATTGGTTTTAAGATTGTATTAATTTCATCATCAGTTAAATCAACAAGTTCTTTCTCGTTAATGGTTGTTGAGAATGAACAACCATCAAAATAACTACATACAAATGTTTCCATATTATTCAAACGTAATTTTAACGAGATTTAAATCTGTTAATCGAGCGGATAAGATTCCAATATATTCTGTCATAACATCGAATTGTTTTTTCATGAGATTAAATTGAGTATCACCAAATTTATATTTATCAAAACCTTTTGAAAAAAGAACCTCTCCCAATTTATTATGGCGTTTGACCAAATCAAGTGTTTCATCAATCAGTCTTTGCTGCCAATCCTCAATTCCTTCTGTTTTAAAATTTACGCTATACTTCATATTATTAAATGTTATTAAATATTATTTTTAAGGACTTGGCTAACAAGTTTTCCATTAGCCATTGAAAATTTCTTCTGAACTTCTCCAAGAACATACTTCATATTCTTCATTGAGACTTCCACTCCATTAGATTTCATGTTATTAATAATCTCTTGTGTGTAAGATTTAACCTCTTCATCTGTGGGTTGTTTAGGGATGAATTTATTGATATATTCCAATTCATTTTTTTCTGCTTCAGCAAGGTCTGTACGCCCTGCCTTAGTGTATTGTGTGATACTGTCATTACGCTGAGCAGCCATCTTCATAAGAATCTTAATCTCAACAGCATCAGTCCAACCATTAAAGTCTTTTTCCTTTTCAGCTTTAAGAAATTCAGCTTTTATCAATTTATAAACTTGAGTGGCAACTACATCCTTAGCTTTCATTGCACTCATAATCAATTCATTAATCTCAGTATTAAGCATAATTTATTCTATAATTTTTAATGTAAATTTATCATCAATGTAGGCATCAAGCCCTTCATATCTAAAATAGTAATCTGTCGGAATAAGTTCTTTTCCTATCCATAATTTATAACACAATACGTGATAAGCAAGTGGTACTTCCTTAAACTTGAAATCCCATTTCTTTTGTTCACCTTGCTGTTCATTGATAAGTACATAAAATGGATTACGTTCTTTATCATTTTTTTCTGAATATAAGCAAGCTGATTTAAGTGTGTAAACATTGTATGAAACTTCCACTCTACTATAATTTGCTGCATCCTCAACAATGTTAGCAATGTAATTTAGTAACATTAACTTAACATCGTGAGACAATTTGTGATAGTCAATTACTTCAAACACAAGCTCATCAGTATTAAATCTCTCCAATTTTAGAGCACCAACTTTGTCATTAAAACTCTCATAGAATTTTGACATAAGATATTTTTCAATGGCAATCTGTCGAGATGCATTACATTTACCAAATACAACTTGTCTTGTATATTTAGAACCTTGTAGATATTTTGAATCAACATAATGCCCAACATATTCTTCGTAGGTATCTTTATTCTTTACAATTGATTTGTCAAAATATTTAAGAGCTTGGAAATTTCCCTTCTTCAAGTCAATTGAAAGGAAGCACTTGCCAATATTATCTAAGTTATAAACGTTTCCTTTTGGGAATTTTTTTAAATCTTCGCTTACATTAAATTTAGACATATCAACCTTAAGAAACTCTTGATACTTTTCGTTCTCTAAGATGTCAGTAATCATCTTATCACGAATGATATAATAAGTGTTTAAGAACTCATTAATATCTCCATTGTATTTAGTATCAATCTCATTGCACAAGCTCTCCCATAAACTACGTGAATGATAAAGGTTTTCATACAAATCAAGATAGTAATCAAACTTCTCTTTATCATGCAGAATAGGTATCGGCAAGTTATTATCACTAACGAACCGTTTACACAAATCTAAGTTGAACTCTTTTTCTCTCATTTTATTAATTTATTTTATAGAATTTGTTACCTGATTTATGCCATGTGCCACCATCAGATGAAAAATTTGATGAATTGTTTTCATCATCGTCGTTATTATTAAACATTTTATAAATGATTAAAATAACAACCGCAATTAAGCAACACTTAAGATATAAAATCATTTCGTATTATTTTTATTGAATTATCTTACATCTATATTATACAACAAAAAATGAGCAAAACCAAATGTTTGCTCATTAATTTCATTATTTTAATTAGATAGTCGAACACAACGTTCAGGTTCAAGGAATGTGAACATCTTTTCATCAAATTCACCCATTTGCCCAAAACGTAAGGCTTCATTCCCTTCAATGTCGCTCATAACGACGACACCATAATTTGCGTCGGTAAACATAACCACATATTCATGGCCTTTATATTCACGTTTACCAAGGTAAGGATACTTTACTTCTTCCATTTCTTCCATGTCAATATTTTTATTTATTTTATTTATTAATAGATTTTTTTAATTTTTCCAACGCTTCCTGACTATATTTATCTTCAATGTAAGGAAAAGTTGCTCGTTTTGAATCAAAATATAGATTTCTCATACAATCTTCGAAACAATCTGCAACAATGCCTGCTTTTCTTAACATTGTTGACCATTCTTTTGTACCTCTATATGTGTTCACGTCAAGTAATGTTTCAACAATTCTATTCTTAATTGTTTTAATTTCATGATCGACAAGAGAACCTTCTTCTGACAACGGCAATTTCAAATATACTTCTTTATAAATATAATCTCTAACCCATTCCAAAAAATCTAATCTCCAACGATTTTTATCAATTGCAGAGCGATTAGTCAAAACATTATTTTGATAAATCAAACGTTCTTTTTCGTTTTTAATCTTTGTATCTATTTCTTCTAAACGCATTAAATGTCTGCGTTCAAATTCAGCATCAATTAGGAATTGATAATCATCATATAGTTCTTTAAATGAACTGTATCGTTTTTCTTCTTCCATATTCTTATGCCCTATATACGACTTTATTATCAACGATTCGAAGAATAAAAACTTCGCCATTGAACCAATACTCATCGACATTATCATTTTCCAACTCTTCTTTAGATTGATAATCGCTATGTCGTTCTTTGATTAGTTTTGTAATTTCTTCATTTGTGCCAACAAATAAATGATCTCCGTTAAAAATATAGTCGACATCTTTTTTTGCATCTTCGTACTCCTTATCCAACCATTCGGTATTATATTCCTTAACTTCTTTACGCCAAATAAGATTGTTGAGCATACTTTGAGTTACAAACCAATACTTCATTTTAACTAATAGAGAGTCCTTATCAAATTCATGTTCTATTTGCCATTCTATAATATCATCTGTAAAATTTTCTCCAACCGAATTAAGAATACGATTAAGATTAACAATGAAATTGTTAACCATCATATCTTCAATCTCTTTTGAAAAGTCATTGTCGTAAAATTCAAACAATAGTGCTTTGTCAAATCTTTTACGATGTTCAAGAATATAGTCTTTATTTAATTCAAAGTATTCTTTTTGCTGTTCAAAACGTTTTTTATAATACTCTTTACTGTTATCACTGTAAACGTAAAAAAGTTTGTCGTAATTTTGACTTCCGTCTTGTTTAATACAGTCCCATTCGTCTTTAAAAATCAAATCTCTCATATCAAATTATACCTAATTGTTGTTTTCTTATTTTGATGGCAAAATCATTTACAAAGTCAACATCCACATCATTGGGTAGTGTAGACTTGGCAATTGCATTATCCATTTCAACTTTCTTTTCATCAAGAAGTTCAATTATCTCATCATAATTATATTTATGCATTTTAACATCCAGCAAGAAATCACGGTCAATATTACGACGATTTACATTAAAGCCTTTATTTTCAGCAATTTCAATGCACATATTCATTAATCTGAAACTATGTGATATATGCTTTGCATCATAGTTTTTTTCTTTATTTTCAGCATAACGAATAGGATTGCGATTTTTCACCCAATCTTTATAATCTTTATAGTCTTTACAATGCTTAACAAAACCATTTTGATTAAATGACATGTGGCAAATTGGTTTATCATTCTTATCATCAATCGATGAAAGTCTTACTTCGGTACTATCGTCATTCTTGAAGATACCACGATAGCCAATTGGTTTTCTATTTAGTGTAGAAATATCATCAAACTTAATTTGATATTCTTCAACTAAATAACGACCCAAACAGTATTTTTCGTCATCACGATATTTTTCACCACTTGCATATTCACGATTCTTTTCTTTAAAGTATCTCACCGCATCAATGGCTTGATAACCGACAGCCTCAAAATGTGCCCCCCAATCATAGAATACCCCATAATCATCATGCATATTTGGAATCTTATTAAGACCACAAAACTCAGTACGCAAGCCACGATAACTAAGCCAATTCTCAATTTTTGTGCTGCCTTGGTTATAATACGTATAACAGAATGATAATGCAGTTCTACGCTCCACTTCCTTTCCATTATCGTTTAAGCATTTCTTTCCAAGCGCACGAGCCTTTTTAATTTGTGAGACAGCATAAGCACCAAATGAATTAAAACAAGCCTTTGTAACAAACTTATCACGACTCTTCTTTAATTCAGTGATGATTGGGTGTTCATAGTCTACAAACTCATCATCAACAAACAATGCTTCAAGCACTGTTGGGTTTGATTTAAGTAGAAGTCGCATGAATTTATTAAATTCCCATGCAACATTGTCGTGTTTCTCATCACTCACTTCATCTTGATAATCAAAACCAAGACCAAGAAGTTGGTCAGGAGGTGCAAGATAAACAGAACACGTGTCAATATCAGATTTACCCTCAATAAACGTACCTTGGGCTAAAGAACCTCTTTTATACTTATACAAAAGAAGGCCTTCCTTATCAATATCGTCAAAAGTTAAAGTTCTCATATTATTTTATTTTTTAAATGTTTCTGAAAGCAATGCGTTTCCGCAAGTAATGCGATCTTCATCTTCTTCTTTGGAAGGCACAAAAACGATAACGTCCCAACCTTCATCAAGCAATGGCTGTTCGAATTGACGGTAAACATCATAATCGGCATAGCCACTCACTTCAAAACCATTTTCGATGGCTGAATGTGTTTCATGAATTGGGGTGATTTTTACAATAAATTTGTTTTTGTCAAATAATTTAGACAGCTTCTTTGCATCAAGAATTGTTTCTTTTGTTACCGGGAAGTTAAGGGTGTATTTACGACCAACAGGCATTGGTAACTTATCGGCAAGTTTTGAAATATCTTCTAACGATAAACTTTGTTTTGAAAATAGCACATCACGTTGTGCGTCGTCAGTTGAATTGATAGAAAATTGCAACCCTGCTTCACCGTTGTATTCTTTATTCTTGATGTCACACCATTTAAGGATAAAACCTTCGAGGCTTGGGTTATGTTTTGGCAACATGGTTGAAACAACAGGGTGTACTGTATCGGCTTCAAGACCGCATTCTTTCACATCATTACGAAGAATTTTTTCTGAATAGAATAATACATCTTCATTCCAAGTTGGTTCGCCCATGCGAGCAAAGTGTACATTAAAACGTTTGGTGTGTTTACAATCCTCACCAAGAATTATCGTTCTAATTTGTTTGCTCAAATTTTGCCAAGAAACATTTCCATGATACCCACATTTAGGCACATCACAAAACTTACAAAATTCTTTACAACCATGTTGAGTGCTAATCGTTGCAACCCACTTATATTCAAGGTTTACTTCTGTATTGGCAACACCATTAATTTCTTTTGTAAGGCCAAGAAAATCAGCTTTAATATTATTTTCTTTACCATAATCTCCAACGGTAAGAAATTCCAATTTATTATCTATGTCGACATAAATCTTACCTGTATGTGTCTTAACTATTTTCATAAACACCTTATTTTTTTTGTTACATCTATATTATACAACAAAAAATGGGAAAAACCAAATGTTTTCCCATTAATTATATATTATGTATATTCTTGTTGTGCTTCAATATCCACTTCTCCCTTATCGTAAAGTGAAGCCTCTTTCATTAGGAAGTTCTTACACTTAAGTTTAAATGCTTGTGCCAAAGGATCCTTATACTTACGAATAACAATACCTTCACGATAGCACTTATTCTTACACAGAGGTTCAAGTTCTTCCATCCCAAAATGTTCCTTATCATTCATCATTTTAAGAAGAATGTTTTCATGCCAATGCTCATCAAGTTTCACATCAGGATACAAATTTGAGAGAGTTCCATGATATAAAATTTGAATTGGGCGAATCTTATTGGCAAGTTCAGGATGCTCAGTGATGATATTCTTAGTCCAATCATGAACATCAACAACCTCCCATTCAGTTTTCTTACCATCTTTATTGGTTACAATGCGGTATGGCATAATAAAGAACTCACCGGGCTTACAGCCATAATCATAACCGCCTTGAATAGGAGAATTATCAGCATAACCACAGATTTCTCCATATACAGTCATACCATCAGTGATGAATGGCTTAAGAATCTCGTTAGCCTCATTCCAAATATCAAACTTATAGTAACCATTTTCATTACCATTCTCGTTAATGAATTGATTCTTAATTACTGAACGAGAAGAATAAATGTTATCATATTCTTCAACAAAATCAGTAATACGATACTTCTTAAGACATTCAAAGTTATCAACGAAGTTATTGTACCATCTTTGATAGAAAGGCAGATGAATAGGATTTTTTACCTTAATATTAGCACAGATGACCGAAGTTCCGTGGATTTTACAAGAAATGGTTACAATATCGTCAGGATTAAACTGCCACATATTCTTACCCAATTGACTTGTATCGTAATGGAATGAAAATTCTCCCTCAATCATGCGGTCAAATCGCTTTAACTTTTTATCACGCTTATTTCCATTCTTTACGTTATTTTGACGGCCACGAATAGGTGGCATATAAGCTTTCACAAACAGTTCACCATCTACCGTATCGAAATCAACGTTAAGATAGTCCTCCATATTTACACCCTTCGCCTTTGGGCAATATTTTACCATTTCATCAAGTGAGAACAAATAACCCATTGAGGGAGTCTTCTTCAGTCGAATCATTCGCACACGGCCATTATGGTTAAAGAAACCACACATTGACTTAAGTTGTGCTTTATAATTGTCACGTTCAGCATAAATCTCAGCCAATTCAGCAGAATCCTCCGTAGTGCTAAATTTAGTTTTAATCTTTTCTTCACACTCTTTAATCTTTGCACTCAACTTATTAACCTCATCAGCATTAGCATTTTTCTCATAACACCCAACCTCAAAAAGGTTGTTCACACTAAGGAACTTTTCATTCAATTGACATTCATTAGATGCATAGAAAAGAATATCTCCTTCCTTAACTTGATCCTTACGAACAACTACTGATGCATCACCAATGAAAGTTTGTGCAAGGAAGTCACTACCCTCAATCGGTTTGAGTGTACCAATCTTTACTACGTTGACACAGTACTCAGACTTGCCACCCTTGCTCATTTCAAAAATATTATTCTTTTGCATATTTTTTTATTTAAAGTTATTAATTGTATTTATCATTTATCATCAACATCGATGGCTTTAAATGTTTAAAACTGTTTTTCTAATTTATCAAATAAATCCCGGTATTCTTCATAATGTTTTTTTAGTTCTTCACGATTCATATTAAGGAGACCCGTATTAATTACACGGTTTAATTCTATCCATTCTGCAATGGATAATGTAATTGAGTGTTCTTTTAAATACGGAGAAGGGTCTTCACCATTTTCTTTAGCGTATATAATTATTTCTTCGTTAAAAGTTCGCATGTTACAAATTATTTATCAAAATCAGTTACTTAAAGCCAAACAAAGAAGTGATAAATTAAGTATAATATGATTATAAATCATTGCATTTTCACTATATTTGTACCAAAAATTAGTCAATTTGTGTAATACATTCGTCATTTTTTACAAGAATTTTAAATAAATTGTTTTCATCATTACTAAGATATTTCACTATTTCCATTCTATTCTTTTCTACGTTAAAAGGTAGAGCTTCAAGAATTTTCCATTCATCTCTTTCATATGTCGATAAATTTTCACCTGATGGTAAATATTTTATTTTGCTACGAATAATAACCCTTCCATATTGCTCACCACGTGTAAAATAATTATACCAATTTACACCAAAAAATTCTTTTACCAATTCAATCTGTTCTTCAGTTTTCTTACCGTGCAACGTTTTATGACTGAAATAATTCTGCGCAACAGCTTCCTTAGAATTTCTAACACAATCATTCTGACGATATAGAATACCTGCAAAAGCATCATTTACGTTTGGAACATTCCAAACTTTACAATCAAATTCATATAGCGATGAATTAGCAATCATATTAATAACATCATCTTTATGACAATTGTTATCTTTAAGTGCTTCTATAATTGCTAATTGATTAAATTTAGATGTTGCAATTGAAGCAATGATTGATTGTAATTTACATAAACGATTACCAAAGAATGGGTCTTTTTCAAAATCATCGTAAAATCGTATATGAAAATTTAAGGCGTTCATAACTTGTCTTTTATTTTCACTTCTTGTTTCAACCTATCACTACTTTTTAGGTTCATTACTGAACGGTCATCCATAGGAGGATAGTCCACAAGCGTTAATTCGGTACTACGAATACCTACTTATTTATTTAATTTCTTTATTTATTATGCAGCACTTATCCTACGACCTTCGTAAAGGATATTTAATGCTGCATTATAATCTCTATCATGATAAGAACCACAATTTGGGCATTGCCATTTGCGTTCACTTAACTTCAAATCCTTATGGATATACCCACATTTACTGCAAGTCTTTGAAGAAGGATAATATCTTCCAATTAAAATAACATTCTTATCGTTTTGCAAGGCCTTGTTTTGTAATGTTGTCTTAAACTTAAAGAACCCAATTTCCTGTATTGCTTTGGCAAGTTTATGGTTTTTCAACATTCCACTTGTGTTAAGGCCTTCCATGTAAATGGTGTCATAACGAAATAATAACTCATTAACAACAGAATGGGTGTAATTTTCCTTCTTGTTGGTCATAGTTTCAAACGTCTTTGCAATGCGTTTACATTGCTTATGAAAGTTATTTGAACCTTTCTTCTTCTTGGACAATTGACGTTGAAGTTTTGCAAGTCGTTTCTCGTCCTTATTGTAGAAATGTTTATTCTCAAACACTTCTCCATTAGAAGTTATAACAAAATCCTTAACACCAAGGTCAATACCAACATCACGGCTTGTTTTGTTAAACTTAATAAGCTCATTATTGTCCATATCAATAAGGATGGATAAGAAGAAGTTCCCACTCTTGGTTTTCGATAAGGTTGCACTTCTTATATTATCCTTATATCTTTGTAGTCTATTAAAATACAAATCAGAACAACGGAATTTAATATCCTTCAACTTTTTCGTAAGACTTATCTTACGAGCATCAAATGCATTGGTTTTTGATATTGCATCACTTGGGAACGATGCCGATTGTTTATTTTTCTTGCTCTTGAACTTAGGGAAACCCTTATGTTCTTTGAAGAACTTATCGTAGGCAGTAAGCATTTGCCTGATGGATTGTTTCATCACCTTAGTATTTTGTTCCTTAAGCCAAGTATATTGCTCATCCCTTAGTAATTCATGGTGAAAGTACTTTGAAAGTTCCGTTAATCCGATATTTGTTTTATCGGAATTATATGTTTCTTGTTTGCGAGCAAGCATATGATTATAGACAAAACGATAGCAACCAAGCACTTTATTGAGTGTTTGCTCCTGCATTTTATTTGGATATAATCGTACCTTAATTGCTCGTAACATTTTTATTCTATTTTTTTATTCATTTCTTTTAGCTTTTTTTGCCTCCTTTGCGAGCTTTTTAGCCTCTTTTTCTTCCTCTTCCATTTGTTGTGCCGTAAGAGTGCAAAGCTCATATGTGTTAGCCAATTCTGCACCATATTTACGCCATCCTCCAATAGACATATTAATAGTTGGTGCTTCAATTTTAATCTTATCCTTTTCGTCATCATAACTGATAAGATTAACCGCATCCTCAACAAGCATCTTTTGCTGAATAGGTGTTAGACGCTCGAAAATATTCTCAACCACTGTAACAACAATAGTACTCGGCATTTTAGATACAGCCTCTCCAACAGGACTCAACTTAACAATTTTAATAACACTCTTCTGTTTCTGAACGGAATAGTACTTAATGTTCATAACATTGAACAAGTTAGTTTCGTCAAACACTTCATCAAGTACCTTACGTACATCTTCACTAATTTCTCCAAAAATCATAATTTCTTAATTTTTTAAATTGGTTTTACATCAAATTTATCACAAACATAATACTACTTAAAGTGCTATTTTCCAACTTTACCACATATTTATTTATAATAATAAATTTAAAAAACTAATATACAATGCCTTACGGTTTAAAAAGATTGTTGGAAATAAAAGCGGAACGTCAGAAACGCCGTGAAGAAAAGGCTCGTATTAAGGCCGAAAAAGAGAAGGCGAAATTGGAAGAGCGTAAAAAGGCTCGTTCTAAACGTCTTTTAAAGAAGCGCAATGCTCGTAAATATGCTAAACGAAAGAAAGCATTAGATGAATATCGTAAATTAATGGGTGATGAAAAAGGAACATTTTCAATATATCTGATGAAGAATGGAAAACGAGTCAAATTCTTTGGCAGAAAACGTTTTAAAAATGCTGCAGTTGAACTATATCACGATTTATTAAAAAAAAATAATGAAAATGTTACTTTTAAACAAACAGTTGTTAAAAACTATGGTAAATTTGTTGAGCATAAATATGAATTAGTATTAGTAAAGAAACTAAGTCCTGAAGAATCTAATAACGTCACATTATTACGAAATAATGATGGTAAGTTCATAGAAAATTATCTTGTTGATGCACCAACACATAAAATCTTAGACAAAAATGAATGGCTCATAGAAGAGACGTTCAATGTTTATGGTTTTGATCCTCAAAAAGAAAGAAAAAATTTTGATTATATATATAAT